>Ga0208940_1000066_pt1 | contig 129051 bp, 105 predicted proteins | sample AD_JPNNA6_MetaG_FD_184445 | JGI IMG/M metagenome (GOLD analysis project Ga0208940, IMG submission 184445) | Active sludge microbial communities of municipal wastewater-treating anaerobic digesters from Japan - AD_JPNNA6_MetaG (SPAdes) (version 2) | ecosystem: Engineered > Bioreactor >... | reverse complement strand
GAATGCTCGCAGATACAAGATACAAGATACAAGATACAAGATACAAGATACAAGATACAAGATACAAGATACAAGATACAAGATACAAGATACAAGATACAAGATACAAGATACAAGAGATTATAAGGATTTTCGCCTAATTGTCAAGAAATTTTTGCAAATATTTTTATTTCTAACAAAATTTATAAATATTTTTTATTTTACTCGCGTTAATAACCGTTTTGGACGGTTTTATAATTTAAATTAAATTTAAGGGGTACTTATGAAAAAGAGAAGACTGTTTTATCTTTGCGCGATTGTCGCGATAGTAGCGGCGGCGCTATTTATGAACTGTTCGGATTTGTCCGCTCATGGCGGCGGCGATACCGACGGACAGACGACGACAGTTCCGCCGTCGACGACCACAAGTTCAATTCAAGATGTTTCGACGACGCTTCCCTCGACGACGCTTCCCTCGACTACGCTTCCCTCGACGACTCTCGGGACAGGCGGGACAGGCGGAACTTCTACGTCGATTGACGCATACGCGTCGACTACTACGCCGCCTGCCGCTTCGTCTACGACGACTACCGCTGAACCGTCTACTACTACGTCGACTACGATTGACGCATATGCGACAACTGCGCTATGGGCTAAAAGCGTTACGGCGGGGACGAGTTATTCATTTTTTAGATCCGTCGCGGTCGATAGTTTGGGGAATATCTACGCGGCGGGGTGTCAAGAAGGTACGGGAAGTTATACTTACGGAGAGGGGGTAAGCGTCGCGGGGACTTGTAGCGGCGACTATAGCTATAACGTAGTTCTTGTGAAGTACGACTCCTCCGGAACTGCGCTATGGGCTAAAAGCGTAACTGCCGGGACGAAAAATTCATGGTTTTACTCCGTCGCCGTAGACAGTTCGGGGAATATCTACGCGGCGGGGTATCAAAGCGGAACGGGAAGTTATACTTACGGAGAGGGGGTAAGCGTCTCCGGGACTTATGCAGGGTCTTCTTCTTACAATGGTAATAACGTGGTTCTTGTGAAGTATAACTCTTCGGGAACTGCGCTATGGGCTAAGAGCGTTACGGCGGGAACAAATGATTCATCTTTTTATTCCGTCGCGGTCGATAGTTCGGGGAATATCTACGCGGCGGGAAGTCAAAGAGGAACTGAAAGTTATACTTACGGAGAGGGGGTAAGCGTCGCGGGGAGTTCTTCAGGCCGGAATGTAGTTCTTGTGAAGTACGACTCCTCCGGAACTGCGCTATGGGCTAAGAGCGTTACGGCGGGGACTAATAGTTCATATTTTACTTCCGTCGCGGTCGATAGTTCGGGGAATATCTACGCGGCGGGAAATCAAGAAGGAACTGAAAGTTATACTTACGGAGAGGGGGTAAGCGTCGCGGGGAGTTCTTCAGGCCGGAATGTAGTTCTGGTAAAGTATAACTCCTCCGGAGCCGCGCTATGGGCTAAGAGCGTAACGGCGGGGACTAATAGTTCATATTTTAATTCCGTCGCCATAGATAGTTCGGGAAATATCTACGCGGCGGGAAATCAAGAAGGAACTGAAAGTTATACTTACGGAGAGGGGGTAAGCGTCGCGGGGATTCCTGCATGGAATAATGTAATTCTAGTGAAGTATAACTCTTCGGGAACAGCGCTATGGGCTAAAAGCGTAACTGCCGGGACGAGTTATTCGGCGTTTGGCCCCGTCGCCGTCGATAGTTCGGGGAATATCTATGCGGCGGGGGTGCAAAGCGGAGCTGAAAACTGTACTTACGGAGATGGGGTTAGCGTCGCGGGGACGTATGCCGACGGCAGTAGTGTAGTTCTGGTAAAGTATAACTCCTCCGGAGCCGCGCTATGGGCTAAAAGCGTAACTACGGGGACGAAAAATTCATGGTTTGGTTCCGTCGCGGTAGATAGTTCGGGTAACGTTTACGCGGCGGGGGATCAAGAAGGTACGGGAAGTTATACTTACGGAGACGGCGTTAGCGTCGCTGGGACAGGTTTAAGTAATGCAGTTATAGTGAAATACGGCGCGCCGTAAGGCGCGGTCCTTACTCCTTACTCCTCGTCGGGTTTGCCTCCTTTAGGGCGAAACCCGACGAGGGACCGGGAGATTTTGTTGATAGACGCATATGCGTCAAAAATAATTTGACACATATGCGTTTTTTTCATATGTGTCATTTTTCCATCGGAGAGCGGCGTTGCGTCCCATATGCGTCCAATTTCTCCTTAACATCATATGTGTCAAATTTTTCTCTCGTCCCAAAAGACCGAATACAAAAAGTTTTAAAAATTATGTTGTTTTTTTTTATTTAATAGGATAGAGTTATCTCAAAGGCGGCTATGAAAAAATATTTATTTATTTTACTTTTTTTAACAATAATTTTTGGATGTCAAAAGAGAGAAAGCGCTAACGTTAATATCCGGGAATTTGACAATTCTTTAAATGAGAGCAATAGCGATTCTAAAATAGATATTTCTAAAATGGAAAAGATTGTAAATGAAGCGGGTTCTATGAATTTAGACGTTTTTTTTGCTATATCGGTATTGCATAAAAATTTCATTTCTCAATTTCTAAACGAGGTTCAAGATCTCAGCGAGGAGAAGCAGAAAGACTTTTTTTTAAACAAAAAAAATGAATTTTTTAAAAAGCTTAAATTTTCCGAGGAGGAGTATAATTCATTTATGGAAAAGAATTCCGGCTTGATGAACGATTATATAAACAGACATCCGGAAATCGCCGAATATTTGACGACGATAAATTAATAACAAATAACAAATTAAATTAAATATTATAAAGCAAGTTTTCCGATTAATTATAATGGCGAAGGCGTTTTATGATTATAAATAACAAGCAATACAGATCTATTTGGATGTCGGAAGATAAACTTTCTATTGAGATTATAGATCAGAGGTATCTTCCGTTTGAATTCATTATCGAAACTATAAATTCTTCGACCGAGATGGCGGAAGCTATAAGAGATATGCGCTTAAGGGGCGCCCCTTTAATAGGAGTCGCCGCCGCTTACGGTATGTATCTCGCGGCGTTGGAGGCGTCTCGAAAACCTGATTTTAATCAGCATTTAAAATTTAGCGAAATACTTTTGTTAAATACCAGACCAACGGCGGTTAATTTGAAATGGGCGATTGATAGAGTTCGTGAGGAGATAGACAAAGCGAGGACGATTGAAGAGATAATATCCAACGTTTATAAAATTGCCGAAAAAATTGCCGACGAAGACGTTGAAAATTGTAAATCAATCGGTAAATACGGCGTTGAAATTATTGAAGATATAAGTTTAAAGAAAAAAGGGGATACGGTTAATATACTAACTCACTGCAACGCCGGAGCTCTGGCTTGCGTCGATTATGGAACGGCTCTTTCTCCTATTACGGAGGCGTTCAAAAAGGGGATAAAACTACGCGTTTGGGTGGACGAGACGAGACCAAGATTGCAAGGGAAGTTGACTTCATGGGAATTAGAACAACTTTCTATACCAAATACCGTTATTTCAGATAATGCGGGCGGATATCTTATGCAGAAAGGCATGGTTGATTTGGTAATAGTCGGCGCCGATCGCATAGCGCAAAATGGAGACGTAGCCAACAAAATCGGGACTTATTTAAAGGCTCTTGCGGCAAAAGATAGCGGAATCCCTTTTTACGTAGCGGCTCCTACGTCGACAATCGACTTTAATCTTCAAACCGGAAATGATATTATTATTGAAAAAAGAGACGAAAACGAAGTATTATATGCGGAAGGACTTCTCAACGGTAAAATTGAGAGCGTTCGACTTTTCTCGTCTAAAGCGCAAGCTGAAAATTACGGATTCGACGTTACTCCCCATAAATTAATATCGGGCTATATAACTGAAAAGGGGATATATGCGCGTATCGCTTCTATAATATAAAATAGGGTAGCGATGCTCGTATCGCTTCCATAATATAAAATAGGGTAGCGATGCTCGTATCGCTTCCATAATATAAAATAAGGTAGCGATGCTCGTATCGCTTCTATAATATAAATTATTGTACCTTGTCGGTTTTTTGGGGAATTAAAAATATTTATTTCATATGTGTCATTTTTATTTGTCCCATGCGCGTCGAATTTTTCATCAGAGAGCGCTTGCGGCGCATATGTGTCAATTTTCCCGCCCCAAAAAACTGACAGATTACAAAATTATTTATAACAAAATCTTGACAGATTTCTAAAATATTCTAGAATTGAAGGTAAATATTTTAATTTTATCGGAGAAATTAATGAATGTTTTATTGATAGGAAGCGGCGGAAGAGAGCATGCGATTGCTAAAAAACTAATCGAATCTCCAAAATTAACAAAATTATATTCAATTCCCGGCAATCCGGGAATTTCAAGCATATCGGAAACTATCGGGACGGATCTAAAAATAGATTCTATAGTTAAGCTCGCTAAAGAAAAATCTGTGGATTTGATATTTTGCGGTCCGGAACAACCGTTAGTCGACGGTTTAAGCGATCTTGCCGAAAAAAAAAGCGGAATCAAAACGTTCGGTCCGTCCAAAATGGGAGCGGCTTTAGAAGGGAGTAAGATATTTTCAAAACAGTTTATGTCAAAATATGATATTCCTACCTCCGATTATAAATATTTTTACAATTACGACGAAGCGGTAAGCTATTTTAAACGGAGAAAGACCTATCCGGTAGTTATTAAAGCCGACGGATTAGCCGCCGGTAAAGGGGTAAAAATAGCTAAAAATAGGGAAGAAGCCGACGAAATAATAAAAAGTTATTTTATCGATAAATCTTTGGGAAAATCCGGCGAGTCGATAGTAATTGAGGAGTTTTTGACCGGCGAAGAGATGAGCGCAATTTACATAACCGACGGAACAACTTTCTTGCCTTTGATAGCGGCTAAAGATTATAAAAAAGTTTACGACGACGATAAGGGAGAAAATACCGGCGGTATGGGGGCTTACGCTCCTCATTTGGCTTATACCGACGAATTAAAAAAAATAATTGAAGATAATATTATATCTAAAATTAAAATAGGGCTAAAAAAGGAAGGAATCGATTATAGAGGCGCTCTATACGTAGGGCTTATGTTGACGGACGAAGGACCGAAAGTTATAGAGTTTAACTGCAGATTTGGGGATCCTGAGACTCAGGTAATCCTGCCGTTGATGGATAGCGATCTGCTCAATATTGCCAATCTCGCCGCCGGTAAAAAATTATCCGGAACTACGATAAAATGGAAAAATTCTTTCGCGGGATGCGTCGTTATCGCGTCGGAAGGATATCCGGGAGATTACAAAAAAGGCGTAAATATCGAATTTTCAGGGAACCCTTTTGATTTTATACACGCGGGTACAAAACAAGTTTCGGACAAAATAGTAACCAACGGCGGAAGAGTATTAAACGCCGTAAGTATTGGGAGTTCCAAATCATCCGCTCTGCTCTCTTGTTATAAATTATTGGAAAAAGTTAAATTTGACGGCTGTTTTTATAGAAAAGACATTGGGACGTAAATCATGACAAACAAAGAAGCCTTAACGCTGTTAGAAAACGGTTTGGTATCAAAATTAATTGACAATACTTTACTGGTATGCGATAGTACCGAAAATGACGTAAGCGCTTTTCTAGAAGAGTCGTTGAAATACGAATTTGCTTCCGTTTGCATAAATCCATGCTGGGTCTCTTTTGTAAAAAGCGTCGTAAATTCAAGGATTACTATTTCAACTGTCGTCGGATTTCCAAACGGCGCAAATACTACTTTTGTTAAAGAAAAAGAGGCGTACTTGGCTCTAAAGGACGGAGCCGAAGAGTTGGATATGGTCGTAAATATCGGCAAATTTAAATCTAACGATTTAAAATATATCGAAAACGAGATCAAACTTGTTAAAAACATTGCCGGAAATAACGTCCTAAAAGTCATAATTGAGACCTGTCTATTATCGGAAGAGGAGATATTGCGCATATCAAAGATTATAGAGCAGAGCGGCGGAGATTATGTTAAAACAAGCTCGGGTTTTTCAAAATACGGCGCGACTATAGAAGACGTCAAAAGAATAAAAAGCGCCGTTTCTGAAAAAATCGGCGTTAAAGCGTCGGGCGGAATTAAAAATTACTTTACGCTAAAAGACATGGTATACGCCGGCGCGACGCGAATCGGGACTTCGAGGGGAATAGATATTATAAAAGAATCTAATTTATAACAGGATTTGATAATGAAAATATACAGAGCAAAAAGTATTAATGAGAACGTCGTAAAATCTCATATTGACTCGCAGGAAGATTTGATTCTTGAATGCGAAAATTTTTCAAATGAAGAATTTGAAAAAATTAATTTAGCTTTGAGATTATACGTAGAAAGTTTAGGAAAAGAGTATATATTTGATTACCTCAGCTACTGTATGAAGGAGTTGATAACTAACGCTGAAAAGTCAAATTCCAAACGAATATATTTTGATAAAATTAATCTTGATATTAAAGACGCCGAGCAATATTCGCAAGGTATGAAAAATTTTAAAAACGATACGATGGTTGATTTTGAGGCGTACGGAAATATACAACGCTCAAAAGGGTATTACGTTAGAATTGTTTTTGAAATCAGAAATGAATTTTTCAACATACATGTTAAAAATAATGTTGAAATACTAGACGAGGAACTCAAAACTATTGAAGAAAGAAAAAAAATGGCAAAGGAGTTTAAAACGGTCGACGAGGCGATGTCTATTGTTCTTAATAATCCCGAAGGCTCTGGGTTAGGGATTATTATTTCCGCGCTCATGCTAAAAAAATTAGGACTAAATCAAGATTCTTTAAATTTCTTTTACGACGGATCGGATACGGTAGCTTCCATTTCTATACCGTTGTCATTAATTACCGAGGAGCATATTACAGCCGTTAACGAACTGATATTATCGGAAATAGAAAATATCCCGCATTTTCCTGAAAATATCTTATTATTACAAAAAAAATTAAGCGATCCTCTTGTAAATTTAAGCGAAATTTCCTCGCTTATAACTAAAGACTTGACTCTAACCGGCGATATACTCAAATATATCAACTCGGCGTATTTCATGTTGCCAAAAAAAGTATCCTCTATAACCGAAGCTATAAAATATATCGGATTGAAAGGGCTCAGAAATCTTATATATTCCTATGGAACGGAAAAAACTTTATCTAAACGGTTTGATTTGACAAAAATGCAAAATATACTCGATCATTCGTATAAAGTTGCGTTTTTTTCATTTTACTTAGCAAAAAAACTAGGCTTAAAAGAGGAGCTTGAAGACGTTTATATTGCCGGAATTCTTCACGATATTGGTAAAATAGTTGTTTTAGGTGTAAATCCGGGTATAATGCAAAAAATTAATAATTTGTGTCATGAAAGGGGAATTTCTATCAGAATAATTGAAGAGATATCGTCAGGATACAATCATTCCGCTATCGGGGCTTTGCTTGGAAAGAAGTGGAATTTACCCGAAAATCTCATCGAAACAATGAAAAATCACCATACTCCAAATAACGCAAATAAAAAATACGGAAATACGATAAAATGCGTCTATATAGCAAACGCTATGTCGACAGAGGACGATGAAATTGAAGATAAGTATTACTCTTTAGATAAAACCATACTAGCCGAATTTGGTCTTAATTCTCTTGAAAAATTTTGTAGTCAATACAAAATCATTAACAACGAATTTGCAAAAAGAATAAAAAAATAATCTAATATATCTCTTCTATAAGATTGTAAATTTGATAAAACTTTTTAAACAGTTCCACAGACTTCTCAACGGCTATAAACGAGTTGGGATGCCCCGGAATCTTGATCTTATCAAAATTAGTCAACGGATTAGCCGCCGGCTCGGTCGCGTCTACCAACGACGATATAAAATTAAATACCGTTTTAAAAGAATCGGCAATTTCTTGTTTTAATTTATAACTTTCGTCGTTTATCTCGTTAATAATGCCTATTATCGGCGTCTTAAAAGAGGGATCCGCCATTACTCTTTTTATCGTGTTTTGTATTTTTTTTCCATAATCCTTTTCGGGATTTAATTTCTGATCGAATTCCCTTAATTTTTCCGGAAATCCGTTTAAAGTATAATACGAAACGAATAAATTAGCTCTTACGTTATCTTTTTTAAATATTCCTTCTATTAATATCTTGTTAATAATAATTTCAATCTTTATTTTATATATACTCACAAGGAATTCATAAAAAATACTTAAGGTATAAAAATTTACTATTTTATTCGGACCATGTCTCTCCAATTCGAGTTTCAAGTTTTTATTGAAATTTGAAAAAGAGTTAAAATCATATCCGTTCATTAAATTATTAATAAACAAATCTAAATTTTTTTTTCTCAATTCGACGTAGTGTTGGCTCCAAAGTTTATCGACAATGGTTTTTTTGTACTCTTTATAAACGTCCGTAAAATTTAAGTTAGGTCTGATAGGTTTTATTTTATAAAGAATATCTTTATAAAAATATTGAAATATTTCTTTAAACGGAATCTTTTCTTTTAATAACTTTGCATATTCTATCAATTTATCAAAGTCTTTAATCGTTTCTTCATTGTATTGCGCCTCTTTGGGGTAATTTATGGGATTTATTTGACAATATTCAAGCATATCGTTTAAAAAAATTATATCGGATACGCTAAAATTTATTGAATAAAGCAACTTATATAATCTTTGTAATGATAAATCTATTTGCTCAAATTTGCAAAAATTAGCCGACTTCGGCTGTTCGTTAACGTCTAGCAACAAAAACGAGCTTAATAAATCTTTATAATCAAAATTTATCAATTTATTTATAATATCGAATTTGTTAATTTGTAAATTAATATTTTCAAATATCACAACGTCTAGCTGTATCATAAATTTTTTTAATCTTTTTTCTTTTTCTTGAAAAAAATTAGTTTTATCCGATAACTCTTGAGGATTAGCAATTGTTTCGGGATGTAATTCGAAAAGATTTGTTTTAATTTTATCAGAAAACATCTCTTCGGCGATTACCGACAAAAATGAAGTGAAATAAAAATCGTCTCCAAAATATTTATTGACTACCTCTTTTATTTTATACGCCAACTTGGCTAACTGTTGTATCTCTTTTATAAAATTATGGGTTAATCGGTTCTCCTTAAAATCGATAAGAGAAGAGTAATTTAACCGTAAATATTTTTTTATATTATTTAACTCGTTATCGATAATAACGTCTTCTTTTTTCCTGCCGGAAAATAACGATATTATCATAATAATTATTCTATACAATATGCCGCCGCTTTGATAAACGGTATTAGCGTAAACTATCTGGCTTTTTTTCTCTTCCTGAACCTTTTCAGAAGAAACTTCGTTCTCTTTACTATCGGTTTTGAGATTGCCGATCTTAGAAAGAAGTCTTTTTCTCTCCTCGTCGTTCAGCTCTTTTGATAATTTAAAAAATTCAGAAGGACGTTGATAATTACTTTCCACTTAATATCCCATAAATTTTATCTATAAAATGTTTATCGGTATAATATTTCTATAACCTAAAATTATTTCATATAGCTTTATTTTTTTTTATATTCGCTTAAAATTATGTATAAAGTCTATAAAATCTTTTTTCTCGTCGGAGCTTACGTCAAAAAAACCTGACCCTGCGACGATAACGTCGGCGCCCTTTTTTAGAACTTCTTCAACGTTTTGCCTCGAAACGCCGCCGTCTATCTCTATGAGATATTTATACCCTTTATCGGACCTTAGTTTGTCAAGTTCTTCTACTTTTTCAAAATTGTAATCTATACACTTTTGTCCCGAAAATCCCGGATTAACGCTCATAATAAGAACTAAATCAACAATAGGAAGATAATGTTTGATAAACGAAACCGGAGTGGAAGGATTTATCGTAATTCCGGCTAATTTGCCCAAGTTTTTAATAACATTTACGTATCTATTGCCGTGAAGAGCCGCTTCCGAGTGAAAATTTATCAAGTCTGCCCCCGCTTTTACAAACGGGTCTATATGATCTTCCGGATTTGTAACCATAAGATGAACGTCGCAAAAAAAATCTATCTTTTTTTTAAGATCGGCGACTATTTTACTTCCAAAAGTTAATTGAGGAACAAAATGCCCGTCCATTACGTCGATATGTATCCAGTCCGCTCCGCTCTCCAGAGCGGAGCGGACGTTATCGCCCAAATTTAAAAAACTCGTCGACAATATGGAAGGAGAAATTTTATTCATTATTATCTTCCCGACTTGTTTGATAGTTTTTGAAGAGCTTCAAGATGCTCTTTCTTCTCCTCTATCATTTTATCGGTTAGACGCCAGCTCCAATTGTGAATTCCGCTTGTTCCGGGCGTATTCATTCGCGACTCGGAGGTTAACCCCAATACGTCCTGCATTAAGAAAACAACCCATTTTGCTTCGGAATTCAGCAATTTTTCTTCAATTTTAAGAGTTAATTCGTTTAGCGAATCCGACCACTCAATTTTATTTTTTATTCCCAAATATTTTAGTATGTCGTTTTGAGCTTTTTCGCTTTGGCTAAAAAACCATCCGTGAATCACGTCGTTATCGTGAGTTCCGGGATAAGCTACGCAGTTATAAATATAATTTTCCGGCAAATACGGAGCTTTAGAATTATCTTGTACGACTCCCTGCGCGTCGGTAAAAGTTCCTTTATTAAACGGCGCGAACTCAAATATCCTCATCCCCGGAAATTCAAAATAATCTCTTAACTCTTCAACTTCCTTAGTGATTATTCCCAAATCCTCGGCTATAATAGCAGTTTTAAGTCTTTCAGCCCCGATCTCCTTTTTTATACTGTTAAACAACTCTTTGCCGGGCGCTTTAACCCATCTACCGTTTATTGCAGTCTGTTCGCCGTATTTTACTTCCCAATACGACTCAAATCCTCTAAAATGATCTATTCTTATACAATCGACAAGCTTCAATAAATGAGCTATTCTCTTTTTCCACCAATCAAAATCGTTTCTTATCATAACGTCCCATTTGTAATGCGGGCTTCCCCACAATTGTCCGGTTTTTGAGAAATAATCCGGCGGAACTCCGGTTACAATAGTAGGTTTACCGTTTGAATCCAGATGAAATAGATTTTGATTAGCCCAAACGTCTGAACTATCGTAAGCGACGAATATCGGAGCGTCTCCGATAATCATAATTCCGTTGTCGTTTGCGTATTTTTTAAATTTGGTCCACTGTTCGTAGAATTCCCACTGTAAAAATTTATAAAATTCAGCGTCGTCCAATATCTCTTTGGATAACCCAGATAAATTTTTTCTTAAACGCAGATCTTCTTCCCATATATCCCACGAAGCGCCGTTTTTACTATCTTTTATAGCCATAAATATAGCGTAATCGTTTAGCCAAAATCCGTTATCCCTGCAAAATTTTTCATAGCTATCGGGAGGCGATAATTTTATAAACCTTTTATACGCTATCCTTAAAATTTTAAAGTTGTGTACGTATATCCCGCCGTAATCCACTCTATCGGGTTCAAATTTTGGATAATCTTCTAAATCCGATTCCTTGAGATACCCCTTTTCAATAAGTTCGTCAAAACTTATTATATAAGGCGTTCCGGCAAACGCGGAAAAAGAAGAGTATGGGGAATCGGCATATCCGGTAGGATTTAGCGGAAGAATTTGAAGGATTTTCTGCCCGTATCGCTTTAACAAATCTATAATTTTGTAAGCCCCCTCTCCCAAATCTCCGCAACCGTATTTTCCCGGAAACGATGTAGGATGAATCAAAATACCGCTCATTTTCTTATTCAAGTTACGCTCCTTAACAATTAAGATTAATATATTTTTTTTAATTATCGCTTTTTTCTTCAAGAAAAAATCTCAAAATGGTTTTGCCCATCGTTATTCTGTCGCCGTAAGTCAATTGGATTTTCTTTTTTAGCTCTTTACCATTGATAAAGGTCGAATTTGTCGACAGCAAGTCTTCAATAAAAAACTTCTCGTTTTCGTCGACGGTTATCCTGCAATGCTCTTTGCTTATCAACGGATCTTTTATGATAAAATCGCAACCGTTTCCTCTCCCTATGACCGAGTCGCGCGACCCGACAACAAAGGATGCTCCTAAAAAATTTGAGGATAAAACCAACAATACCCCCTTTTTAGATAATCGAGATGAAAATTGAATTTTACTAATATTATTAACTTCCGTATTTAAAGTATCGCATTCAACCATAATTATTGCGCTCGCTTTAGGTAAATCATAAATTAAACTAAATAATTTGTCAAATTTAATTTAAAATAATATTTTTATATAAGTTTTATTGATTTTTATTTAAAAAAAAACTATATAATAGGAAGCGCTCGGAAAATTTTATAAAGGATTTAGATTATATCTATGGATAAAAATAAACAGGTTGTTTCTTTAAACGTCTTTAACGCTTTAAAATCTAAATATTTATCTTTAAATAAAAAAACAAACATGTTGTCTCTTGGCTTTAAAAAAAGCCGAAGCGCATTTAAAAGATTGTTGAGAGACTACGTTATTTTAAAGAAAAAATATCTGATTATGAGGAAATATTCCACTAAAAAAGTAAACGAACTGATAGAAAAAATTAACAGAGAAAACTATCAGATTGTCTTAGATCACAACAGGAAATTGCTAAAAATCTCGCAGGAATTTTTATCCGAAATAGAAATGGATAACGCAGAATTTGCGCAGTCCTTTTATATAGATATTTTATTTGAGAAATTTCTCCCGCAAATAGATTCAAGCGTTAATGTCGCCGATATCGAGCCGTTTAAATTTCCGATAATGATAAAAAACTATCAGTTTGAAGAAGAACATATTCACCCATATTTATATTTTAACATATCGGGTAAAATAAAATACGACTCCAAAAATAAAAGATATTTATACTTTCTAAACGCCGAAAATGTCTCGGCTTCGGTTGAGTTAAGTTATTTCCAAAAAACGGATACTTTGATTACTACTCTTTCAGTAACAAACTTTAACTTAATGAAAGCTAAAAAAACTATCGAAATGCATAAAATTATGCTTATATTTTTGACTTGCTCTATAATTGAAGAATATAACAAAGAGACGTCTAAACATTTACAACAAATTAGGACTATTACCACATATCTCACTGCGGAATGTAAAAGACTTGGATTGATAAAACCCGATAATTACGATATTGAAGAATACGTCAAAGATATTAATTATACCTCCGTTTTACACGACATCGGAAAGGTCGGAATTCCAAATGAAATACTTACGAAAGGGATGGCGCTTACCCCTGAAGAACGCAAAATAATGGAAACTCATACAAAAATCGGAGCCGAATATATACATAAAATTATCAAAGTTTTTTTGGAGGATTCGTCTTACTCCTTATATGTAGATTTTTTGAGAGTTCCTTATGAAATATGTCTTTATCACCATGAAAGATGGGACGGCTCCGGTTATCCTGAAGGACTTTCCGGCGACCTGATACCGTTAACGGCAAGAATTGTTGCCGTCGCCGATACTTACGACGCTATAAGGGCTAACAGATCTTACGACAAATCGAGAACTCACGAGGACGCAGTAAACGTTATCAAATCCCAGGCGGGTAAACAGTTTGACCCGAACATAGTCGAAGCTTTTATGAATATTTCAAATATTTTATCCAAGATCGAGTATTAAGTATTAAATAAAATTTCATTGATTAATATTTTATTTATGTTAGTATAACTAAATTTTTTCAAGCGAGGTTATTAATATGGCTTATAAATTAAAAAAAGGCGTATTTAAAGTAGATTGTAAACAACCGGGATGTCCTTTTGATTATGAATTTGAAATCAATCAAAATATCATGGGTATTACCGAGGAAGACGTCGATTCTGAAGCAAAAAAGATCGCCAGAGATATGGCGCGAATCAAACACGATTCGGTATACGGTTCAAAACACTCTCTATTCAATCCCACGATAAGAAAAGTATCCGGGGTGTACGAGGCTATAGGCGCCAAATCTTCAGCTATCAAATATCAATCCGAAGCCACTAAGTATAAAGAGTATAAGAAAGGGGAGATGATACTCCAAAAAGGGGACATCGCTACGACTATCTGCGAAGTAGTTAAAGGCGCCGCTTACGTCGATAAAAACAAAACGCGCGTTTATAAAGTTGGCGACAGTTTTGGAGCCGCCGCCCTTTTGGTTAATCAAACAAGAACGGCCGACATAATCGCGGGAGAAGACGGAACGACGATCGCTTTTTACAATCTAAAGGAGCTAAACAATAAAGATCCCAGAAAAGCTAAAGAGCTATACACGGAAGCGATGGAAGACATTTTTGGAGTAATTCAAGATATGGAACAGTTAGTTGAAAAATTAGAGAACGAGCTGGAAAAACAGACTATCATAAATCAGAATAGAAAAGAGAGAATAGACGAACTTGAAAGGTCTTTGCTTGAAACTAAAAAAGAGTTAGCTGAAATCAAAGGCGGATCTTCGTTTAAATAAGATTAATAACTATGAAGTCCGGGAAGTAATAGATTTACTCCCAAAAACGTAAAAATTGTCAATAAAAAACCAAAAACCGAAATAATAACCGTAGTTTTTATTTTGGTTTTTGCGATAATTCTTAAATGCAAGTATAAAGTATAGACTAAAAATGTTATCAAAGCAAAGGTTTCCTTAGGATCCCACCCCCAGTACCTTCCCCACGCGTTTTTAGCCCAAATTGCTCCAAATAACAGCGCGCCTATAGTAAAAATAGGATACCCGACGCTGATTGAATTCTTGATAATTTTCTCTATATAAACTTTTTTCTCTTCGTCTTTGGTCGCCAAATAAAAGATAGCGGCGGCAAAACCGACGGCTAAAAACGATTCGCCAATAAACGAAAGCGCTACGTGAGCCAATAGCCAGTTTGATCTTAAAGCCGGTATCGGCGGCGTAATACTATTATCCGCCAAAGGGGTAGAAGATAGCGATAGAGTTATAAACGCGATAATTGTTCCGATAAAAGTTATATATCTTGAAAAATCTTTTTTTGACGTCGCCTGATAAATAGTCGTCGCTAAGATTATTGATAAAGAGTAAAAAATCAGGGCTTCGTAAGTATTAGTTATAGCGATATATTTTATAAGAATAGAACGCCGTATTAATTCGAGCAACAATGTTACAATTGCCGCTATATTTAAAAAAACGCTCAATTTTATCTTAAATTTTATAAATATATCGACAATCTGCGACGCTAAAGAAGCTATTATTAAACAATATGCGCTCGTTAATATCATCGTTCGCCCTCTTTTATTTTTTTATAATAAGTTAATAAAAATCCTATTCCTATTAAAATAATACCGATTAATATAAATACATCTCCGTTATCTTTTATAAATTTTAGTCCGGTATATTCTTCGTTAAATTCTGTAAGTCCGTAGTTATTTTGATAGACCGTTATTCCGGATATTTTTAACGGAGAATTCACTTTTATAGATTTTTTTGTTATTTCTCCATTAGCGGATACGGATACGTTAGTTTGATAACTTTTCGGCGAACCGTCCGGATATGTCTCTTTTTCTATATCGCCGACAATAATCGTTATATCCTCCGATATTTTAATGGAGTCTCCCTCGATAGCGACTATATAATCTTCCAATCTGGTTATAGAACTTACGACTCCGCCGACTATTATAACTAACAGGCCTATATGTATAATATCGGGACCAAAATAGAGTCTTTTAATCTTAATGTTTTTAAATATCCTGTAAACCGAACAGTAACTTAAATTAAATACAAAAAGAAATGAAAGGAATACAAAAATAAAAGAGCGGTATATATCGTTAAGTCCCAGAAAAATTATAATATCGGAAATGCGTTTTGGATATAAGTCCGCATAAAAATCTGTTGCCTGATTTTGCGGGATAACTATTCCAAGAATAAAAAATACAATAAACAAAGAAATTAGCGCCGCTCCGAAATGTATCGAACGAAAATATTTTAAGATCTTGTTGATATTATTCATTTTATAGAGTTTGGACTCTTATTAATACCGAAATTATCGGCGAATTTGCCGATTCGGTAAAATTAGGATTCCTGTCAATGTCGTCGGCTGAATTGTATCCCTTAGCGACAATGTAGAGATATAACCTATACGTATTAGTCGAACCTTCAGTTTTATAAGGTTTGATGTTATAATAATTGTAATAATCTATGTCGTAGAAACCTTTGAAATTTGGATCGTCTCCCCAATAAAATTGCAGAGCGTCGTATTTACCTTCGTATTCGGCAGGATTGGGATAAATCATATCCATATAGATATAATTTCCGCTGTTATCATGCGGATTTTTTTGAGTAGCTTTATCGTTGATAACGTTATTATGAAAACAAAACCTTACATTATCCGTTTTATCCGATAAAGTTTTGTCGATCATATCGAGAGTAACCGGTATAGTAGTATTTTTATAAAAATCGTCCATTATAGTAAAAGGGGGATTGGGAAATCTGTATTTATTTTCCGTTGCGGGATCGGTTACCGGATAATAATCCGTGGAGAGATCTATTAATTTAGGATTGATCGAATTATAAGGATATCTTACTATCGCCTTTTTCCTATTTTCAATTTTATCAAAATAGTAATAAACGTCGTAGCCCACAAATAAATAATAAATTCCCTGTTTTTCTTGATTATATCCCTTAAACCTTATCTCAACGCTTTCGGTATCGTTGTTAACTATTTCCAATTCTTGAGGTTCTTGAAAATACATAGAATCTTCGATACCGCACGAGCATAGAGCGGCGATTATAATAAAAAAGATTAAAAGCGATATAAAGTAAGTGTTAAAATTCTGCTTATTCATCTCTAAAATATAAATTAAATAACAATAATTACAATGTTTTTTACAAATTTAAGATAATAATAACAACTCCGTTTTAATCGTATTTAAGTTTTGGGAAAGGCGCGTTCGGAAAGTTTAGTCTTATAAAATCGTATAATTCATACGCCGCCGAAACGCTTTCAACTCCTGGTTGTAAAAAAATATCGGCGTTTTTAGGAACGAATATTTTTATCTTGTCTTTAGCAAAGTATTTATCTATACCGTCGCCGTTTTGATGGCTAGTTTTCACGATTAAATCCGGCTCCGAAGTTAATATTTCTTCAATAGAAGGGGTAGGCCAATTTTCATTGATGTTAAGAGCGAGTCTTGCTCCGGATTTTATTAGAATATCCGATATGAACGTATTTTTACCGGCCGTTACGAACGGCGGATAATATATTTCAACAACAGCTTTAGGTTTTAAATTTTCGTCTATATTTGCAACGGCGGAGCGCATATGTTTCATTTTATTTTTCATATTTTCGACGATTCTTTTCCCTTCGTTTTCTTTGTTTACCAAAAGGGATATTTTTTCAATTTGATCGTAAATCTCGTCAAAATTCTTCGGATGAATCAGCCATACAAGTTTTTGTTTACCGACAAGTTTCTCAAAATAAATTTTATCTTCCATAGGAACGGAATCAACCCCGATAATATGGGTCGGTTCAAGCGAAACAATTTTTTCAAAATTGAAACTATTAAAAGCTGAAACTCTATATATTTTTCCGTCCGACGCTAGAGCGTCGATTCTATTTTCAAACTCGCATATATCCGTTACGCCGATCAAATCGTCGACGGCTCCGAGATGAATAATCATCTTTGTTATCGACGGAGCCAAAGATATAATTTTTAGTTTGCGCGAGTTGTTTATATCGTTTTTTTTACATCCAAAAAGTAAAATCGATAAGATTAGTATTATTAAATATTTACTGCGCATTATAATTCCAAATAATTTATTTTGAATAAGTTAGATTAAAATATAAATTGCAAATTGTCAAAAAAATATAATATTTTTGACAATTCCGATATATTGTGATAGTTTCTCCGTCAAACAAAACTATTTTATTTTAAGGGGACGATTGTTTTATGAAAAGAAATTTAATAATTTTGATATTATCAATAATGTCGCTGTTTTTTGCTTATTCTTCCAATATAAAAATAGATAGGGTAGGGATAATTAATCTTGATTTGATACTGGAGACGGTATTTTCCGGAAAATCAAAGACTATGCAAGATATAAAAAAAGAAAAGAATGAGTTTGAGACGAATTTAAAAAAAATTGAAGAAAACGTTATGATTTTGAAAGAGGCTAGTTTAAAAGAAGAAGATCAGCAAAAAAAACTGATTATTGAAAAAAAAATTGAAGAGGTAACAAAGCAGTATAACGATTATTATAAATTAAAATCTTATCAAATAGAGCAAAAAATAAAAAAAATTCAAGGACCCATAATTAAAGAAATTTACGATACCGTTAGAAAACTTTCAGAACAAGAGGGATTTACTTTAATTCTTGACGCAAAAAACGAAAGCGTATTCTATTATTCTTTTGAAGCGGATATAACTCAAAAAATAATTGATATTTTCGTAAAAAACTATGATAACTAAATCTCAAAGAATAATAGTTTTTTTTTATATTTCACTTTTTTTATAAATTTTACCGCTCTTTGAATTTTTGTGTTATAATGTATGGTATATAGATCTTTAAAGCGGGTTATTATATGGCTGTAAGAGTAATCATTGTCGACGATATATTTAATACTCGAGGCGCTTTGAGAGCGTTGTTAAGCGAGCGGGGATATAACGTTGTGGGCGATTTTGAAGACGGCGTAGAAGCGCTTGATTTTTTCAAAGAAGAAAAGCCGGATTTGGCTATACTGGATTATAATCTAAACTGTACTAAAAACGGATGCGCTTATACCGGAGTCGATCTTATGAAAGATATGAGAAATATCAAACCTACCGTTAAAATAGTATTTATTTCGGCAAATGCGGAACCCGCTATCATTAAAAAGGCTATAGCTAACGGCGCGTCGGATTTTATCGGAAAACCTTTCGTTTTAAGCGAAGTTTTGGATAGAATCGGGAAAGTTATTTCTAAATAATAGAATTTTGTAAGGTAATTGAAAGGTTAATATTTAAATAATTTATTTTAACGCGTTTTTTGATAATAAAAAAGCGGAATTATTTGATTTGTGGCGCATAAAGCACTATATATTTTGTTTGGGTAATATTTATAATATAAATCCGGAGGTTTTATAATTTATGAAGAAAGGATTTTTAAATTTTCTTTTTATGGCTTCGTTGTCTTTTGCGCTAGTTTTTCTGATATTACTAAACTGTTCGACCGAAGTAATATATGAAGAACCGCAGACGGCGCCGACGACAACAACATATGTGCCAACGACTTCTACGTCAACGTCGACTACTTCGACTACAACATATGCGTCGACTACCGTCGGTTCATCGACTACCGTCGGTTCATCGACTACCGTCGGTCCATCGACTACCGTCGGTTCATCGACTACCGTCGGTTCAACGACTACGGTCGGTTCAACGACTACGGTCGGTTCATCGACTACCGTCGGTTCAACGACTACGACAACCGTAGCGATAGTTTATTATAAAGTAACTTACGACGGCAACAATAATACTTCCGGAAGCGTTCCGACAGATTCTACTAATTATGAAGCTAACGATTTGGTAACGACGCTGGCAAATAGCGGCAGTTTACTTAAAACCGGCTATATTTTTGGCGGATGGAATACAGAAGCCGACGGAACAGGGACAAACTACGCCGCGGGAACGGGAACTTTTAACATAGCCGGTAATACTACGTTATACGCTAAATGGAATAGTTATAGCTATACCGTAACATTTGATTCCGACGGCGGAACTCCCGCTACAACCACAAAGAGCGTTATCTCGCCGGCTACTACGGTAGGAACTTTACCGGCAAATCCGGCAAAGGGCGGTTTTTATTTTGCGGGATGGTTTACGGAAAAATCGGGAGCTGGAACGCAATTTATGGCTAATACTATAGTAACCGGAGATCTGACTGTTTACGCTAATTGGTCTTTGACCGTTAAATATGCGGTTGTCTTCGACGTCGACGGCGGCAGCGCGGTAGATACGCAGTATGTGGAAGCGGGAGCTAAAGTAGAGCAACCTACCGCCCCGACAAAAACAAACCATACGTTCGACGGGTGGTATAAAGAAGATACATTTACAAATCTCTGGAATTTTGCCCTCGATACCGTTACAGGCGATACTACGTTATACGCTAAATGGATACCGGATCAAGGCAACGTTTCGGTAACAATAAATCTGATTACTCCCGCTACATTCGACGTAATATGGGATGGAACGGGCGACTTGGTTCTTACCCAGGGCGAAATACTCGACGTTACCGCCGATATAGCCGGCGCGACGGCGTGGAGATGGTATCTGGACGGCGACGTAATATCGGGACAAACGGCTAAGAATATTAAAATCAATACTACCGCTATGCATCCCGGATTACGCAGACTAGACGTAATCGTTACTAAGGATGGTATGGAATATTCCGCTTATATAAAGTTTGAGATAAATAATTAATTATACGGGAGTTTTAATATGAAAAATACTAAATGGAAAATTTTATTTACTATGATCTTTTCTACGACGGTTGCTATATTGATGATATTTGGTTGCTCGCAGCAACCTAATCAGACCGACCCGTCTCAAAATGATGTTATAAGGAAGGATGTTGGTAAGATTCAAATATTGATACCGGCTCCGAACTCCGGATACAGGACTTTATCCCCTGATTTTATAACCCCTACGGAATATGAAATATCCGCGATCGGTCCGGCGGCGTTTGCTCCGGTTACCGTTACGACCAATACAAAATTACTAACGGGTTTGGCGGTCGGTTCGTGGGCTATTACGGTAAAAGGAAAAGATATTTCAGGCAACGTTATCGCAAGCGGAAGCAATTCTACGACGGTAATAAAAGATCAGACAGTCGATTTAACGGTGGACGTCGTCTATCTAAAAACGGGAACCGGAACTTTTGACTTGACTATTGACTGGTCTTCTTCGAGCGTAGCTATTAATCAAATAGAATTGAAAGTTGATTCCGATTTGACTACCGATTTTTCTTTTATCGGAAGTAAAGTACATTATAAGAAAACTATCTCAAGCGGAACTAAAACCTTCATATTTAAATTGAAAATAGGCGAAGTCGCGTTTGCTAACGTTATTGAAAGCGTTCATATCTACGACTATCATACGACAAGCGCGATAATAACTCTTAACGCCGACGACTTTAAAAAAGCTCCAAGCGTAGCTCCCGGAAATTTAACCGGCAACGAAGTGGGAATAGACGTAATCGGCGATAAAAATAACAAAGTAGTTTTGTATTGGATAGACAATAGTTACATTGAGACCGGATTTGTTGTGGAGAGAAAAATTGGTTTGGGCGGAGTTTACGAAGTTATCGGAACGCTAAGCGCCGGAACGGAAACTTTCGAAGACTTAACTGTGGACGTAAGCGTAAATTACTACTATAGAGTCAAAGCGTTTAACGATTTTGGATCTTCTCCATATTCCGCAGAGCGTCAAATAACTTGCGTTTTAGAGCCGCCGTCGGCTAGCGGCGTATCTATATCGGGCGAACCGGTCGTTGGTCAAGTTCTTACGGGAGTATATACTTTTAGCGATCCTAACGACGATTCGGAATCAGGGTCGTTATATCGATGGTTGACGTCCTCAACGTCCGGCGGAACATATTCGGCGATATCGGGCGCTACTACGAAAAATTATACCGTTCAGTCGAGCGACGTAGGTAAATATATAAAATTTGAGGTAACTCCTAAAACCGCAGTCAGTCCGAATATAGGATCTCCGGTTTTGAGCGATTATAAACTAATTACTACGCCCGGCGATTTAACTACAGATTTTGATTTTAATTAAGAGGGGGAATAAATGAAAAAATTTTTATTCATATTATTATTAATCATCGCTATGTTGGGATGCGTTCAGTCCGGAATATTCAATAATGCCGGCAACAATAAGGGAAATACGATTTCGGATGCCAAATACGGAACCCTCGTAATTAAAAATATCGATAACGGGAAATCTACAAATATCGATTCGACAAGGTCTATCGTTATATCCGACATCAAAACGGCTATGGTAACGGTATCCGGCTGGGGTATGAACGATATATCCGAAAGCGCCGCGGTAGTTAACGGGGCGGGCGAGATAAGGGTTGAAAATATTCCCATCGGTAAAAATCGAGTTATATCGGTTCAGGCGAGAACAGACTCGGGAGACATGACCGGTATAGTTATGAGAGGTATAAAGGATATCGTATCGGGAGATAATACAGTCAATATAAGATGGAGTTCTACGCCCTTGGGCGATACGTTTTACGAATTGTTATATACTCACGATTACGACATCGGCTCGATGTCGGACGCGACGAGAAGCAATATAACCGCGATAATATCCGGAACAGACGTTTCTCATCCTTCTTTATTTAACTCAAAGAATTTAGCGGAGGACGTCGCCAACGGAACTATGAAGTCGGCTAACGACGCTTCATATAAAATAACTCCGGCTTCGGCCGTTTTCAGCATAAACGGTATTACCAATTTTACAGGATTTACCGCTCAAGTAAACGACCCGGCGTCGGCGAAATTATCATCGTCGACAACTCCGATAACTACCGGCGAAAATACGATAACAGGAATAAAACCGGGGAACTGGGAGTTAGTTATAACCATTGACGGCGGGATTGTATATCGAAGCGGAGTAGTCGCGCTATCGAGCGGAATGCCTTACAATTTTGGAGCTATCGACTTGTTGGTTTCCGATCCCTATTTTTTACCCGTTAATACGACTTTTGCTGCTTCTCTGGACGTTACTATCGACGTTTCCACTACCGGCGCGTCTATCTATTATACTACTAACGGCGCAGATCCTACAGAATCGGATACAAAATATACGGCTCCAATTAAAATAACAGGAACTACGACTTTTAAGGCAAGAGCTTTTAAGACAAATTATTTACCGTCAAATGTTATAACTAAAACATATACAAAGATCATAAGCTCTGCAATTGGAGAAAATCATCCTTCTACCGGCGCTTTTAGTCCTATGGATCTTAACGGCGAAACCGCGGGTTTTGGCTGGGTAACTCAAACGTGGGATTTAGGTTCGCATTTTGCCGGAACGGACGTTACTTTCGCAGTTTATTCCAAGAATGCGACCAAAGTGTTGCTGGAGATATATGAAACCGAAACAAGCTCGACTAATACTAATAAAGCGTATGGAACGGACGCTCGATACGACTACTGGATGGAAAAGGGCTCGGATAATATATGGAGAGCCAAAATAGCGGCGGTTCCTGAAAAAACATACTACGCGTTTAGAGTTTGGGGACCTAATTGGACGTTTAATTCTTCATGGACAAGAGGCAATTCGTCGGCAGGTTTTTTGGCGGATGTTGACGCTAACGGTAATAGATTCAATCCTAACAAGGTTGTATTTGACCCTTATACAAGGGAGATATCTCACGACAAAGAGTTTCCTGCAATGGCGGCGGCGGGCGAGAACGGCGGAATGTATGGAACAAGCGGAGCTGAAATAGACGCTGAGCATATCTATTCCGGATCTACTACTACGGGCGGAGTCTCTATAAATAGAAGAAACGTCGATACGGGCAGATGGGTTCCAAAAGGAATAGTCTTAAAACCAACCGGCAAAACTTTTACTAAACCGACTTTTGCTCAGGAAGCGTCGGTAATATACGAAGCGCACGTTAGAGGGATAACGGCGCATAGTTCAAGTTCAAATTTAGAGACTATTTTAAACGGAATGGAAGGTTTTGCTACGGTAGTAAACGTTCCGTCTCAATACAGGGGGACTTATAAAGGCGTCGCTTATCTGGCGAAATATCTTAAAGCGATAGGTATTAATACTATAGAGTTACTGCCCGTTCATGAAACTGAAAACGATATGCTTCCATTCGACGGCAGTCAACCGACTTTGGGGGGCGCTAAGAACTTTTGGGGATATATGACCTACGGATTTTTTGCTCCGGATAGAAGATACTCTTACGATAAATCTGCCGGCGGACCTACTTCGGAATTCCAAGATATGGTTCAAGCGTTAAACGCCGAAGGCATCAAGGTATTCTTGGACGTCGTATTTAACCACACCGGAGAGGGGGGCAACTGGGGACATATGAACGTTACCGGATTTGTCTCGATGGGGGGACTCGATTGCGCAGAGTATTATCATTTGATTCCGGGCGGAGATAAGAAAAATTGGCTTGTCGATGGAGCTACAGGTTGCGGCAACCAACTTAACTTTTCAAAAACCGTTAATCATAACTTAGTAATGGACTCTTTAACTTACTGGATAGATAAAATGGGTATAAGCGGCTATAGATTTGATCTTGCCGCGGTAATAGGAAGAAAACCCGACCTTCACGCTTGGGAGCCTTCCGATACATATTGGGATAGGGTTAAAGCTTTCTACTCAGATCATCCTACCTTAACTGCAATGGCGGAGTTGGGCGCATCTAAAAGCGCGTGGATGATCGCCGAAGCGTGGGATATGTGGGGATATCCGGTGGGTATGTTCCCAAGCGGTTGGGGCGAATGGAACGGTAGATATAGAGACGCTATCAGAAAGTATATGAAAGGCGATACTTCCGGATACGACGGAGTTAGCGTAACCGACGCTTTTCACGGCGACTACAACCACTTCAACGATCAAGGGGGACCGCATAAGTCGATTAACTTATTAGTAGCTCACGACGGTTTCACATTAGCCGATCTGGTTAGTTACAATACAAAGATGAATACGACGCTTGGATGGCCCTTTGGACCGTCGGACGGCGGAAACGATAATAACGATAGTTGGGATTCTAACGGCAGTCAAACGTTAAGAAGACAAAGGATAAGAAATTTCTGGACCTTCCAAATGTTTAGTCGAGGAACTCCGATGGTAGTCTACGGCGACGAGCTTGCGCGAACTCAAAACGGAAATAACAATCCTTACAACATCGATAGCGTTATGACCTGGAATAACTATAACATGATCGATAACGACGCTCCGCATACCGAATCTACAGGAAGCTCGTCGGGATATCACAATAATATCGGAACGGATGGAAAACTTGATAATTCGAACAACATATTTTTGTTTTCGACTAATCTGATGAAACTAAGAAGAGATACGACTGCGCTTCACGCTAACAATTATGCCGAAGAGATTGGTTACGCAAGCGAGACCGGCGGAACTTTATCGTCGGGAGCGAGAGCTATAAGAATATGGCGAGGCGATTTCCTAATATGCTCGAATATGTGGACTGAGACAATTAATTTTACATTACCGGCGTTAGACTCGGGATATTCATGGGTAAGAATAGTAGATACGGCGTCGTGGGCTGAATCGGATAATAACTACTGGGACGTAGAAGACGGCGCGGTTATCTCCGGAACTTACGGAGTTAACGCATGGTCTATCGCGGTATTTAAAAAAGCTTCGGTAGTCGAAACGCCGAATATTAAAACGACGCAGGGCTTTAGCGGAACTTTTACAGTTACCGCTACCTGCGCTACTCCGGGGGCTACTATCAGATATACTATCGACGGAACAGAGCCGATAGAGACAAGTCCTGCGTTTACAAGTTTCGATATAACGTCGACTACGACTTTTAAAGCGAAGGCGTTTAAAGGCGGCATGAGATCGTCTAATACGGCGACGGCGGTCTACTCCAATACTTCCAAGGTAGAAAAGCCGGTATTATCTCTCGGTAGTTCAAAATTTTGGAACGAAGTAACTATATTTGCCTTTACGGATACCACAGGCGATACCATATACTATACGCTGGACGATACAGATCCTACGACGGACGATACGGAATTTCCTTCGACAGGCGTTACGATAAACGCGACCGATACGCTAAAAGTAAAAGCGTTTAAAACGGGATTAACTCCTTCCGATACGGTTACCGCTACCTATACAAAACAAAGCGATACCTCTTATACTGAAAATCCGTATGGAGTGATGCTGCAGGGATTTCACTGGGATAGCGCAAGCGATAGTAAAAACTGGTATAATACCGTTAGAGGCAATAAGACGGATATTAAAGCCAACTTTGAATATATCTGGCTACCTCCGCCGAGTTCTACTCCGAGTTTTTCTAAGCAAGGATATATTCCTAAAGCTCTTAACGATCTCAATTCTTATTACGGGTCGGCCGCAGAGCTGGAACAGTTGATTAGCGAACTATCGCCCGATACTAAAGCTATCGCCGATATAGTCGTCAATCATAGAGGTGGAACGAGCGGTTGGGGCGACTTTGAGAATCCGAGGTGGGACGAGGATTACGCGTCTATCGCTTCCAACGACGAGGGCTTTACCGACGTCAATTCGGATATGTATAATTGGAGCGGTCCGAAAGGCGCGGCCGATTCCGGAGAAAACTATGCCGCCGCGCGAGACTTAGATCATACTAGCGCCAACGTTCAGAAAGGTATTGAAACTTGGATGAATAGCGTCCTAAAAGACGCCGGATTTGTCGGTTGGCGATACGACTACGTTAAAGGGTTTGACGGAAAATATGTCGGTCGATACAATACCAAGACAAGCGCCGCTTTCTCTGTCGGAGAATATTGGCCTACAAGCGGGTTTAACGCAAACGATTGGTCGACGGCAATAAATAGCTGGGTTGGAAGAACAACTATTGACGGAGGACAAAGATCAAGAGTATTTGATTTTGTTTTAAAAGGCAATCTTAACTACGCTTTTGGATATTTCGCGGCGCCGTCTGAAGATAAAACCGATAGTTACTGGAATATGGCGCTACTGGCGGATAGTTCTAATATATTCAGATCGCATCCTGCCGACGCGGTAACTTTTGTCGATAATCACGATACCGGCAGTTCGCAAAGACATTGGGAACTTGACCCCAACGACGTTCCTCTCGCTTATACGTTTATACTGACTCATCCGGGGTATCCGTCTGTCGCATATCAGCATTATTTTAGCTCGACTCCGGTAGCCGGAACGTCCAAAACTTTGAAGCAGCACATAGAGTATCTTATTCAACTTCGAAAAGATGTCGGTATAAGATACGACGCTTCGACAAGCAATGGTAAACTTACCATTTTAGCTTCGACGACTACAAATTACGCGGCTAAGATAACCGGCAATAGCGGAGAGATAGTCGTTAAAATCGGCGGAGACAGTTGGAGTCCGACGGGCGAGGGTTACGACGGCAACTCGCCGATCTATTACGGCACTAATTTTGCTATCTGGAAAAAAGGAGTCGCCGGACCGAAATTTAATTTCTATATTAAAGTTCCCGATTGGGCTAACAATGCTCAACCGGTAATATCTTATAACGGCAATGGAACAAACGTAACAAATTCCGCCGACTTTACAAAAGTCAACGACGCTCTAGCTTGGAATCATCCGAATCAATGGGCTAAACTTACGACAACGGTTAGCGATCCAACCGGAACAATATACTTTATGTTCAAATTTTGGCAAGGTAGCGATGAAAATCAGATTTACGCCGCAGATAATGGAACGAATTGGTTTGCCGAGACTACAACGACCGGCAATATATTTGTAGATTGTACAAGTCCGACGTTTATTTCAGGAACCGGTCCTAAGAAATTCTGGATCGATCCATCTTCTAAAGTTACCGACAAGTCGCCTTACGCCGGTCTTGAAAGTTTGACCATATCCAACGGAACTCTAACTCCTACTTTTTCAAGAACTACTACTTCCTACGCGGCGACGGTTGCAAACGACGTTTCTTCTATAACTTTTACGCCGACTGCGACTTTCGCGACAAACTCTGTTATAAAACTATACGATGCAAATACGGATACCACGACCGACGTCAATTCGGGAAGCGCCTCGACTTCGCGCAACCTAGCCGTTGGAGCTAATACGTTCAAACTAACTTGCGAAGTTGCAGACGATTCGACGATCAAAAATACTTATACGGTTGTGATAACAAGACAAGGCGCGTCGGGATATACAAACACAATAACGCTCGACGGAGCAGCTTCAGATTGGGATTCTGCAAAAGAAAAATTTACAATATCTGATACTAAAGAGCTCTATGTAACGTGGGATACTGATAATATTTATTTTGCATTCAACAGCGAAGCCATGAATGTTACCAATAAAGTTTTTTATGTCGCTTTAAATACTTCTGATACGTCAAACGATGGAAGTACGGCTATACCTTACGAACAATGGTTTACCGGAAGTACGGTAAATACTCCTATAAAAGTAAAATATGTTTATTTCTTTAAGTGGAACTCAGGTATTGAAAAGTATAAATTAACATACTCATCGGGGGCTTGGAGCGGTAGAACTTCTACTACTGAAACTGCAGAATTTTCGACAGGGACATTTTCAGAATATAAGATACCAAGGTCTTCTATAGGAAATCCATCAGGAAAAATATACATTATGACATACGCAAAATATTTAGATGGTAATGGCGGATGGGGCAATTTATTTGGCTCGGCGCCTTTAAATAGCGTTACAGCCGGGACGGATGACAAAACATTAACAAAATATTATCAATTTGACCTTTCGTCTACTTCTGATCCGGTATCGCAAAATCCGGTAAGACCATAAAAATCTTATTTAAAACGGCGGGGAGCGAGTCCCCGCCGTTTTGTTTGTCAATCAATCCCAACTCATTCTAAAATAAAATCCGCGGTCTCAACAGTTTTTATACATTGGCTGTCCGAGCAGGCGATAGCCGTTATAGTCGAGGACAAAAATTTTTTAATATTGGGGTTGGCAAATTCAATTTCAACTCTATTTTTATTTCCGTCGTTTTGTTTTGCGCCATTAAGTTTTATCGAATTGGGCGAAAGTTTGCAGCCGTCGGAGAGTTTAAATTCTATATCCAGCGTCGGATATCCTTCGCCGTTTAAATAAAATCCGCTTTTGGGTTTCAACGAAAAAAAGAGATCGTATTTCTCGCCGTTTTTGATAGAATAATATTCGACGGAATAGTATTTTTTCTCAATTGTTTTAATATTTTCAGGAACTTCGTTAGAGATAGTCGAGCCGGGAGTCAAATTTTTATCTATTATCTCTTTAAAGAAGTTATAATCCCTTTTACCGTCTATTTCTTGTAAAATATTGTTATTTTTATCGATAATAAAAGTTTTGGGAAGCGAGCCGATCTCGATATTTCTGAAATTCGATTTTATTCCGTAGACGATAGGGTAGTTGATTTTCAGGAAACCGCATATCTTTTTTATAAGATTTAACTCGGACGGACTATCCAGAGACGCTCCGACGATCAACAGCCCGTCGTTTTTATATTTGTCGAAAAGTTTGACAAAGTCCCTCATCTCCTCTTTGCACGGCGAGCAGTAAGTCGCCCAATAGTTGAGAATAAGCAGATCAAACTCTTTATTCGAGATATACTCCTCGATATCAGAGTCGGTCAAATCCGTCGGGTCGTAGACGACGCCGGTCGGCGTCTTATTTTTACAACCAAGTAACGATAAAAATACCGATACCAAAATAAGCGATACGATTAAATTCTTTTTCATAAAATATATACCTCCAAGATGAATTCTTCCGAGCGGGGGTAGCGGTCGAAGACCGCTACCCCCGCTCAAAAAATGATTTTTCCCGAGCTTTACGACGCTCAAACCGCCGGCGTTCGGAAAACGATTTATATTCAATTGACGCATATGCGTCGCTTATATTTTTACTTCCAGACACTTTGTCGGGCAGACTTTAACGCACTCAAAGCATCTGACGCACTCAAGCGAGTTTGGATTTTTAGTAACTTCTATGTTCATCGGGCAAGCTTTTTCGCACTTTTTACAATCGACGCATCGATTTTTATCGAGATTTAGTTTAACGACGCTGATTTTGTTAAAAAGTCCCCAAATAGCCCCCAACGGGCATAAGGTTTTGCAAAAACTTCTTCTGGAGATAAAAAAAAGTATAATAAATATTCCCAATATAGAGAATTTTATTATTGAAATATAACTTACCGTTTCTCTCAGATTTGCGTCGATAGCGAGAAGCGGGATTCCGGCCGTAAGAGTTCCGGACGGACAGATATATTTGCAAAAGAGCGGACTTAATAGCGCAATATCAAACGCGAACGTCGGCAGAATTATTACGAATAAAGCGAGCGTAATATATTTGATATATTTTGAGAATTTAGGGAGCCGAATGTTTATCTTAAAAATTTTATGTATAAGGTCTTGAATAAATCCGAACGGACATATCCAACCGCATGCGATCCGTCCGCCGACTCCGCCGATTAACCCCAAAAATCCGATAATATATAGTCCTGCAAGGTTTATCTTTTCGCCTAAGCTAAATTTCATAGATACGTCGTTTAACCAGAATTGTAGAGCGCCGATAGGGCAGGAACCGACGGCGGAGGGGCAGGAGTAGCAGTTAAGCGCCGGTATGCAGACTCTTTTTAAGCCGGATTGACTGATCGCCGCCTTTTTTGCCGATATCGACTTGACGAATACCGCTATATCGGAATTGAGAATTATAAGGAAAAAAAGTTGTACGTATGTTTTAAATTTAATAAATTTGTAAACGATATTTTTCATTTATCCGATTCCAATACATTCCAGGCAAAGTCTTATCGCCTTTTGGTATATGCCGTTTCCCAAATCCCCCCAAATTACTCCGACTATAATTAATAGCGCCGAGATAATCAATATAGAAATTTGTAGTTTGTTTATATTCATTATTGTTCTTCCGGCATTACTTTTCCAAACGTTTCGTTATGGTTTGCTCGTCTATTAATTCAAAGACTTTAGTAAATTCTGCGGTAAGTTGTTCGGCTTTTTCCTCAAAATCGTCTAAAATAATGTTATCCGCAGTTTTTATTCTTATGATAATTGAAGTTTCGATAGTCTTCTCAAAGAGTATTTTTTTATTAATTTCAACGGATTGAGCCAAATTATCTTCAAAATATTCCGGAACGTTTTTAGACTCGTCCGTTCTTATCTTTATAGATTGATATCTGACGTTTCTCTTCTGATTGTTATTTAGAGCGGAAGATATTATTATAGATCCGTTTATTGTAAGGGCGATAAACGGTTTGTTTTCATTTTTATCAAACAAGTCGGTCTCTTGGTCTATTCCGTAACTATTTGTTATGTTGTCAAATTCTTCATACTTTTTTATCCAGTTATCAAGCATAACGTCGTATTCTATGCCGTTTTTCTCCGCTAATTTCTTTATACTTTTTGAATAATTTTCAGGTATAAAATTACTATTCATTTTGTTTCCTCCAAAAAAATAATATTGATAGAATTATATTTTATTTTTTCATTTTTTTCTATAAAAAAAAAATTTTTATTTATATTGACATTTTGAATGAAAAAACTGATAATAATTTATCAATTATTAAAAAAATATTATGGAGAAGTCTTATGCTTAAAAAATTTTTTTTCCTCTTGTTATTAGCTATGGTTTTAATTTTTAGTTGCAAAAAAAACGATGCCGGCGAAACTATAAATAACAACGCGTCCGCCGATAATAATTTGAAAATATATAACGCAACGCAATATGTTAAAGAAAATGGGGTATATGTTTTTACCAACGAATCGGACGTCGAAAAACAGATAAAAGATTTGGATAAAGACAAATATTTGTATCTGACCTTTGGAAATAAGGTAAACGTAGTCGATTCAAAAAAAATTGGAAAGGACGAATATTTTAAGATACAACTTCCCGATACGACTGTTTATTGGGCAAAAAGAAGTTTTTTTGCGGAAAAATTGATTACTATAAATCAAACCGACGTTTTATGTTACAGACAGCCCGATCTAGACTACGCGACTACGATCAAACTGCAACCGGGAGATTTTGGTATTTACGTTAAAGAACTTAACGATTGGATATGCGTAGAATTTCGCGCGTACAGACCGGTAAAAGCAGACGGGGAGAGAAAATGGGTCGGCGGTCCTTATTGGATAAAGACCGGTTACACCGACGATATTATGACGGCAAAACAGGCTTATTATCTTTATCTTGCGTATTACAACAGTCTGATAAAAAATAACGACGTTTTGGCTCTGGAAAATTTGAATAGGGGATTGACGATAACTAACAACGAAGATACGGAGATAACCTACGTTATCAGAGATATGATAAGAGAAATTTCTCCGGATTCCGATACAAACGAACCTCCAAAAGACGAAGTTACAGATAGCGACAATGTTGAATAAATTATGATTTATAATTTCAAAAACGGCGGCTTGGATTTTTCCAACTCCAACGTTTATTTAATGGGCATACTAAACATTACGCCCGACTCGTTTAGCGACGGAGGAAGTTTTGTAGATATAGATAAAGCGCTTTTCCACGTAGAAGAGATGATTAGGGACGGAGCGAGTATAATCGACGTCGGCGGAGAGTCTACGAGACCGTTTATCTCTCCGACGTCGCAAAACGAGGAACTTGACAGAGTTATTCCGGTTATTGAAAAGATCAATAAGAATTTTCAAACGATTATATCCATAGACACATACAAAAGCGCCGTTGCAAGAGAAGCAGTTAAAAATGGGGCTGAAATTATAAACGACATAACCGGCTTTGTAGACGACGATATGATCAAAGTCGCAAGCGAATATAAAACTGCCTGTATTGTTATGCATATGAAAGGAGATCCCTCTAATATGCAAGAGGCTCCGGTTTACGACGATATACTCGGCGAAATCAGCTCTTTTTTGAATTCTCAGGTAGCCAAATTGAAATATAACGGCATTCATAATATCATAATCGACGTCGGATTCGGATTTGGCAAGTCTCTTGAGGATAACTATTTTTTATTAAAAAATCTCACTTTTTTTAAACGAATGAATTTGCCGATACTGACCGGCGTTTCAAGAAAATCCATGATAGGTAAGTTGCTCGACGTTCCTCCAAAAGAGAGGGACGTTTCTACCGTAGTTTTGAACGCTATAGCCGCTCTAAACGGCTCTTCGATATTGAGAATACATAACGTAAAAGAAAACAATAATTTATTAAAAATTTTGAAAAAATATTTGGAAATTAGTTAAACTTGAAAAAATAGAACTATTTTCTATACTTCTTAACGTGATCGCTTATATAAGTTAGATTATATCCGGATCTGATTAGTTCGCTGATTAGCAGGTCAAAGTCGTCGTATAACCATTCGTCTCTCGTTTTAAAATTATTACCGGCCGATAAGAAAATAACCTGCCCGGGTTTGAGATTTTTCAATATATTATCTATTACCTGAGAATTTGTAGGATAATAATTATTTCGGCTCTGATAATCGTTTTTATCCACCCAATCAAAGCTGTCGTAATTGTAAGATATATATCTGTATCCGCTATCGTTTGCAAATTTTATGATAGTTTCGTTAGAATAAAACATAGGAGCGTGCCAATACGGAGCAAAATTTTTACCCGTAAGATTAAAATATTTTTCTTCGTTAGCGGATAATCCTTGTCTGATAAAATTTTTATCAATAAGAATATTTTTGTCCGTTAAATTAATATCGTATTGAAAAATATTTGAAATTTCAACGTCGAAAGTAGATATTATTTTAGTTATAGTTTTGTTTATATCTATAAAATTTCCATTAATAAAGAAATTAAGAGGAATCTTGTAGTTATGAAGAGTTTTTAAAATAGGGTAGACTCCTTCCGCGGTTTTTATACAGTCTATAGCCAATGCGATTTCATATTTTTCAGTATTCGGACTATAATAAAATTTATAATCTAATTCAATTTCGGGCTGATATAACTTGTATTTTAAATTGGGAATTCCGGTTATTTCAATCTGCTTCCCCGAATAGAGATTTTTTAAATAAACCGCTTCTTTATAAAACCCCATATTAATCTCTCTCGATAAAAGGCGGTTAGAACTATTTTTTACCTCTTTAATCAATTCAAAATCGACGTTTTTAGTAGAATTAATTGTTCTTTTTGCTATATCCACAAAATATTTTCTATTATTCGCTATAATCCCCAAATCCGAGCTTCCTTTTACGTATCCGGCGTCGTCTATCGAGCTTGCAAAAACAGGCATATGTGATTTATTATTCTCTTTGATCAAATACGATAACTTCTCGCCGCCTACAATCCAATTTGTTTCTCCAACGTTAGCGGAATTAATTATTGGTTCGTCCGTAAATTTCCATATCAGACTTTCATTTTTAAAATCGTAGCAAAAAGCTCCCGCGGAGGAGTTTATTACGATTTGAGTCTCTTTTTCGTTTATAGAATATCCGAATATTTCGGAGTTTGCTAAATCCGGTTTACTAAACTCGTTAATTTGATAATGATTTGTTATTTTTTTTATTAGAAATATTTTTTTTGACACTCTTCCTATTTCGAGCATATCGACGGATATTATACCTTCTCCGTTTGTAAATAAATCGGCTTTATCAAACCTCATATTATCGTTCAATTGTATATACGGATTTTGTTTAATATCGTCCGTTAAGGAGTAATAAAATATCGACGCTCCTCCCTTCGATATTATGAAAGTTTTGGATTCGTCGTTATAAATAAAATTGTCGTCGTTTGCGTCAATTTTAAAAGGTATTTTTCCTATTATTTCGCCCTGTCTCAAATAATTTCGATAGATTGATCTTGAGAAAAACTGATTTGGGTCGCAACGATAAATTAGATTATTTTCTATCCAGATGAGATAGTTGTCTTTAGTCCAATAACAATTGTTTATCCGAGTTTTTCCTATCCATCTCCAATTTTCATTTAATAATTTATTTTTTTTATAATCCGACAACGAAAAATAATATACCGAGCCTTTTTTTTGATAAATAAAGTATCCCGAATCCAACGACCATTTTGCCGCTTCAAATCCCGGCGATATTTCCACATCCTCGATTACTTTTTTTACTACGTTTTCTTGATTATCTATCAAATGTATATCCGCTTTTGTACTGGAATTAGCGATTTTTGCAACAATATATCTATATTCTGGCGAAATAGACGCGATAGGAAGTCTATAAATCGGATATTCGTTTTTTTTCTCAAACGACGGAAAATTTGTTACAGTTTTAACGCTATTTTCTTTAATATCGTAGTAATATAGACCAATTTTATTTTGAATATAAAGTAATTTGTTATTTTTTGAGTAATTATAAACCATAGGGTAGAAACTGTAAGAATTTACCACAGTTTCTCCGTTATTATAACTCCCGTAAAAAAGAGTTTTAATCGGTTTTCTCTCTCCGACAGTTTCAACCGAATTAAATAAGAATTTATTTTGATTATCCAGAGCTAACGGAGTAAAATTTATTTGAGCGTTAATAAAGTTTATATTTATTATTAATAAAAAAAGTAGTATTATAGTTCTATTCATTTTCAAATTTTCGGTTTAGACCTTTAAAAGATAAAATTTAGATTAACTTTTTTTACTTTTATAAAAACTATAAAGACGAGGATAAAGCATGACAATTCTTGAAAATAATTTGAACCAAATTCCGATATTGAAAGAAGTTTACGCTAGAAATGAAAATCAACCGTACGACATAGAGTATAATGCCAAGAATCAAATCACTCTAAAAATTAACAATAATTATATGCATTCCAAATACGACGTTGAAAAGGAGACGGAGAGAATCGTCAATATGTTAATGGAAGACAAAAATTCAATAGACGTATTAATACTATACGGCTCGGGGCTTGGCTACGTTTTGAGAAGCTGTTATAATATTTTGATCAAATCGTCGCCGTTAAAAATTAAACCCTATATTATACTTATTGAAAACGATATAAAAATGTTTTTAACAGGTCTTAAATATTTTGATTATTCGGAAATTTTGCGATGTGAAAACGTAAAAATATTTCTCGAAGCGGAAAAGGAGCTTATTGGGTCTTTTTTGCAAACGATTCCTACAAAATATATCAGATATCATCATCACCGCCCTTCGTATTATTTAAATTCAGAGTATTACAAATCCATTCAAAATTATATTACTTTTGTTCTTGATAGAAAAGATATGAATTCGGCTACTTTTAAAAGATTTCAAATATTATGGACGAGAAATTCGATACGAAACTCCCCTTATTTTGTAAAAAGTTCAAAGCTTAAAGATCTTAGCAACGTAGCTTCAGGATTAACCTCCGCGATAGTAGCCGGAGGACCAAATTTAGCTCGTTTTATCGATTTTTTATTTAATAATCAAAATAGTATGGTAATAATTGCGGTCGATACCTCTTATAAATATTTGATTAAAAACGGAATTAGCGTGGATATAATTGTTACCGTCGATCCGCAATATTGGAATTATAAATATTTGGAAGGTATAAATATTACGAACGAGATTATCGTAACAGACTCGTCGATATATTATAAAATTTTTAATATCGCCGAAACAAACCGCTTTTTTGTAGGCAATTCAATTTTTCCGCTCAACCGATATTTTGACGACGGCGACGATAGAGGAACTTTGGCGGCGGGCGGTTCCGTCGCAACCGCGGCTTTCGACGTTGCGCGAATTATCGGTTCAAAAGAGATAGTTCTGATAGGGCTTGATCTTTCATATCCAAATAGAGAGACTCACTTTAAAGGCGCTCTTTTTGAACAGAGTTTTTTATCAAACTCTGATTTTTTTAATACCGCCGAAAAGATGGTTTATAAATATTTGACTCACGTCCCGCTTATAGAAATATCTTCTACAAATGGAAAAGTATATTCGGATCAAAAAATGGCTCTTTTTAAAAAATGGTTTGACAGAGAAATATCGTTAACGGCGGCAAAAGTTATTTTACCCGATCTCGGCGGGGCGTATATCGAAGGTTCAAACGTTATTCCGCCGAATCAAATAAATATTAATGATAGCTCGAAAGATGCGTTTCGTAAAAAAATATCCGATCTGTTAGAAAACAGTAACGGCGATAAGGATTGCGATATAATTAATAAATCAAAAATATTTATAAAATGCGCTATTGAATTAAAAAAGAGCTATGACAAAATTGTAAAGTTGATAACCGACGACGGAGATGTTTTTCAAAAGGACATTGCGACAATTCAAAAAATTGAAAAAGAGATTTCAAACGATCGAGAAAAGAGCCTGGTAGCTGGGATTATTTCTTCGTCAGCCCAGGATGTATTGATAATGATTATGGAAAACTATCAATACGATACCGACGAGAAAAAATCTGCATGGATAAAAACCAAACTACTATATAAAGCTCTTACAGACTTAATAGACTTCTACCTAAAATATTTTAACAAATTATTAAAGCTAATGGAATATTATCCGAAATTCAAAGCGTAGAATGGAAAGATTAAATTACCCTCCCAAGAATTTAACCATTCAAAAACGCGAGGCTGTCTCAAAAGACGGCCTCTTTTTTTGTATTTTTTTTGTATTTTTTTTGTTTTATCCTTTATTTATTTTCATTTTTATTATATACTTATGATATATTATTAATAGATAACAAATAAAACAAAAGTAGAATAATTTAAAAAAGGGACGGAATTAACAAATCCGCCCCTTTTTTCAGTTTTTATAAGATTTATTTAACCAAATCGCCTATGACTTTGTAGATATCGCCGACAGTTTTTAAATTCTTTGCCTTCTCTTCTTCGATTTTTAAATCTTTACCGGTGGCCGTTTTAACCGCTTTCTCTAAAGCGACGATCAAATCGATTCCATCTAGAGAGTCCAACTCGAGATCTTCAAAAAGATTCGCATTGTCATTAATTTCGCTGGAATCTTTTTCAAATTCTTCAATTAGGATGGAGTTAACCAAATCCTTAATCTCTGCAACGTCCATATTTCCTCCATAAATTAGATTAATAGTAACATAGTATAAAAAAAAAATAAAAATTTCAATACTTATTTAATATTTTTTTGTAATCCGTCAGTTTTTTAATTTACTAATTAAAAATATTTGTCCCATATGGGTCAATTTTTTACGCGACAATTGTCGCGCGCGTTATCTATTTCCTCGCCCCAAAAAAAAAACTGACGGGCGCTATTTTTTCAATACAACAGAAGTATTTATCCCTCCGAAAGCAAAATTATTAGTTAATATGAAATTCAAATCTTTTTTTGTTACTTCTGTTACTATTTTTATCCCATCGCACCTTGGATCAATTTCGTTTAAATTTATAGTCGGGTAAATCAAATTATCTTCCAACATAAATAGAGAATATATAAGTTCGTGAACGCCGCAAGCTCCCAAAGTATGACCGGTAAAACTTTTTGTAGCGCTTATCGGCGTCGTATCGCCAAATATCTCTTTGGTCGCCTCCGACTCCGCAACGTCTCCGGTATCCGTTGCCGTTGCGTGAGCGTTTATGTAATCTATGTCTTTTGGAGTTAAACCGGCGTTTTTCAGCGCTTCTTTCATTGTGTTTGCCATTCCCTCTTTAGCGGGGGTAGACATATGACTTCCGTCGCTAAGCGATGAAAAACCTACTATTTCGCCGTATATTTTAGCGCCTCTTTTTTTAGCGTGTTCAAGCTCTTCTAAGACTACTATTCCGCCACCCTCTCCGACTACTATTCCGTCGCGGTTTTTATCAAACGGCGAGGGGGTATTTTGAGGCGAATCGTTATGCGCTTTACTTGCGACGTTTAGAATGTCAAAAGTCGCGGCGGTAGTATGATGAACCTCTTCGGCGCCGCCTGCAAGCATAACGTCTTGTATGCCAAATTTAATAGCCTCGTAAGACATGCCTATGGATTGCGAACTGGAAGTGCAGGCGCTTGAAGGCGAAAAAACTCTGCCCGTTATGCCAAAATTTACCGCTATGTTAGCGGCGGTAGTATGATTCATTATTTTTAAGAAAGTCATCGACGTTATTTGTTCGATTGAATTTGTTCTAAATATCTCGTAAAAAAAATCTTCATACGCTTGAGGACTGCCGATCGTAGAAGCCGTAGCGACCCCAAGTCTGCCGGACTTTAACAATTCGTCTGAAATATTAGCGTCCTCGATAGCCGTCTTGGCGCAAATTGTTGAAAACATCGCCACTTTTCCCATAGATCTTCGCGCTTTTCTATCCAACGCTTTTTCATCAAAATTTTTAACCATTCCGGCTACTTTAGTCTTTAAACCTTGGATCTTTTCCCACTCCGGCATATATATAACGCCGCTTTTTTTATTAAGAAACGACGATTTAATTTCATCTTTATTATTTCCGATTGGACTTAAAATGCCAAACCCGGTAATTACAACTCTTCTCATAAACTCCCCATTGTTAATCGAGCTTAAAATATCAATATATACATATTGTATTTGATAGTATCAAATATTTATTTATTTGTCAAAAAATATAATATTAATGAAAACGCCCCGTCGGTTTTTTTGGGGATTTGCCGGAGTCGCATATGTGTCATTTTTTATGCGACAATTGTCGCGTGTTATCAACATACTTAAAATGCCATATGTGTCAATTTATTTTCCCAATCTAAAAGACCGACGGGCGCTTAATGAAGCTCAAATAATTTCACTTATCCGACATATCTTTCAAATGTTGCGCAATCTCTTTTTTCATTTCGCCGGAATTCCCCGACGCAAATTTACATCTAGGCAACGATCTGAAAAATAATTTTCCGTAAGACTTGGTTAATACTCTTGAATCAAGCAAAGCGACTATGCCGTAATCTTTTTTTGTTCGTATCAAACGTCCAAATCCTTGTTTAAATCTTATTACCGCTTTTGGCAGAGTATAGTCGTTAAACGGATTTAATCCTTTTTTTTGTATATCTTCGATTTTAGCTTCCTCTATCGGTTCGTTAGGCATACGAAAGGGTAGTTTAGTCAACACCACATATTTCAACGTATCTCCCGGAGCGTCCACCCCCTCCCAAAAGGAATCCGTTGCAAATAAATTTGAAGATATATCGTTTTTAAAGGAATCAAGAAGTTTCTCTTTTTGCATTTCGCCCTGATAATACGATCTCAGTCCTATTTTCTCCAGATATGGGGCGACGTCGCTATAAGATTTTTGCAATTGGTTATACGAAGTGAATAGGACAAAGGTAGAGCCTCCGGTTTCCTCTATAGTATCTTTCAGATATTCGTTCAGTTTATCGTTATAGTAATATGAATTCGGTTCGGGAATATCGACAGGAGATACGAACAATACTTGAGTTAAGTAATCAAAAGGGGAGTCGTATATTTTTTCTGTAATAGTTTTATTATTAACTAACGACAACCCCGTTATGTTTTTGAAAAAGTTAAATTTATTATCGACGGAAAGGGTCGCCGACGTAAAAACAATAGAGTCAAAAACGTCGTATAACTTATCTTTTAAAATCTGACCTATATTTACCGGAGAAACGTTCAAAGTAAACAGAGGGTCTTCCGGTTTTCCAAAAATATCAAACCAAGCCGCGTTATCGTCCGGAGAACTGTTTAGCAAAGCGGTAATGGAAGATTGAAAGGTTTCAATTTTATTTTGAAAAGCTTTTATTATTTTTATATCAAATTCATACTTAGCAGCTACTTTTTCGGATAACGAATCAAGACTATCGCATAACAAACCGTAAGATTTATTAAATTGCCCGATATTTTTGCCAAGAATGGATAAAGGTTCGATCAGATAATCGTTAAATTCGCGACTAAGCCACTCTTCTTTACGTATTCTGTATTGTAAATTATTAATAGAACCGTTTCTTAGAAAATATTCTTTTTTATCAAGAATATTTTTGATATAGTCATTAATTTTCTCAAATATCTCAAACGAAGATGCGTTTAATAAATTGAAACTATTATTAATATCTTCGCTTATTGTAACTGAAATTTTTTCTATCTCTTGAATTCCGCTTTTTAAAAATTTATTTGCTATTGAAGACAAAAAACTTTTACCGCTTTTAACCCGGTAATTGGCAATAAATTTATAAAAACCGCTTTTTGAAAATTGATTAGTAAAAAAAGAGTTAGCCGATTTTTCAATATTATGAGCTTCGTCAAATATAATTTTTCTATAAGGCGGTAATAATAGATTTTCATCAAGTCCCTTTCCCAGACTCCTGATTTCAATATCGGCGAATAAAATATGATGGTTCACTATCAGTATATTTGACTCTGAAGCTTTTCTTCTGGAAATTTGTAGGAAACAAGATTCGTAAAACGAACATCGCCGTCCAACGCAAAAATCGTTATCGCTTGACACTTTATCCCATACGTTGTTATTCGGGATATAGGACAATTCGTCAACGCAACCGGTAGAACTGTTTTGCGCCCAGTTTAATATCTCGTTCATTTCTCTATTATCTCTTTCAAATTCCAGTTCGCTCTGTAAATTCAATAATTTTAATTTACAGAGATAATTTTTTCTACCTTTTATCAATACCGCGTTGATGTCGGAATTCAAAATCTTTTTGACTATCGGAATATCTTTGTTTAATATCTGACTTTGTAAATTTATAGTGTTTGTGGAAATAACGACCCTTTCATTGTTTTTTTTAGCCCACAAATACGCCGGTATAAGATAAGCCAACGATTTACCGGTGCCTGTTCCAGCCTCCAGTATAGCGATCCGGTTGTCGTTAAACGACTTTGCGACTTCAATAGACATCTCAATTTGCCCTTCGCGAAATTCAAAATCTTCTTTATTCTTTGACAATACGCCGTTGGGAGAGAGAACCTCTCTTATCTCTTCTTCATTAATCTTCTTGTTTTTGAAAATAACTACCGGAGGCGTAACCGTATTTAATTTATCCGCGCCGTTGTTTGTGATAAAAAATCCAATTCCTTGTTTTTGTAGAAATTTAGCGTACTCCATATCTTGATACGAGGGCTTTATATCTCCGGAAGGATGATTGTGAAGTATCGCGTTATATCTTTGTACAATATCGTATGGAGCCAAAACTTCATCGTCGTTTCCAAAGCATATAGCTTCGACCTCTAATATCGCGCCTTCTTCATTTAAAATGCAACCAAAAAATATCTCTCCCCCCTCGTAAGCGGATATTTTATCGGCGACGCAATTTTTAGCAGAATCTGTAAAATAATAGTTAATGATATATCTCCCAAAAGATTACAATTAAATCATAGCGACAAAATTTAAAATTACCGAAACTAAGTCCGTTTCCGTTTTCTTGGCTATTTCTACGACAGAATCGTGATCCAATCTATTTGGAGCGATTCCGGCGGCAAAATTTGATATACAACTTATTCCGACAGTCTCTATATTACAATGATTAGCTACGATAACCTCCGGTACGGTAGACATTCCAACAGCCATACCTCCTATAGCTCTGAAATACCTTACCTCCGCTGGAGTCTCAAAACTTGGACCGGTTACTCCGACGTATATCCCCTCTTTTAAAGGTATAGGCGAAGATTGTTTTAATATTCGTAATAAATTTTTTGAATAGGGCTCGGACATATCTACAAATCTTTTTCCCTGTTCATAAACGTTTTGTCCGACAAGCGGGTTGACCCCCATTAAGTTGATATGATCTTTTATTACCATAAGGTCGCCGGGAGTCAGATCTTTGGTAAGACAAGCGGCCGAATTTGTTATAATCAAAGTTTTAACGTTAAATTCTTTCATCATTCTTATCGGAAAAACAACTTTATCAATAGAATATCCTTCGTAATAGTGTAGTCTACCTTGAAAAAAAAGAACCTTTTTATCGGCAACATTTGTGTATGTCAATTTACCGTTTTTACCCGGCAACGTCGTTTCTGGAAAATTTGGTATAGTTTCATAAGGAAAATCAATACCGTCTAAAGAACTCCCGAATCCGCTTAATCCAGTTCCTATTATTATCGCAATGTCGGCGCTATCGGTCTGTATCTTATTTTTTATATATTCAGACGATTTTTTAACAAGTTCCAATTTATTGGACGGCATGACTATCTCCTAATTAATTAGAAATGAAGAGTTTTTAACTCTTTCGCCTATTTTAATATTTTTTTTAAAAAATTCAAGAACTTTCAATCAAAATATTTTAATTTTTTACCATCGTTTTGACGATTATTAAAATGTAAATAATTTGATAATTTTTACATTAAATAGTCCTAGACTATTGATTTTAATAAAAATATGAATTAGAATATGATGCGTATGAAGAGTTATTGTTTTGTTTTAGCGCTATTGTTATTATCGCTTTCGTGCAAACAGACGACGCGGGAAAATTTGATTAAGAAGGAAGAAGTTGTAGTTAAAAATACTAATTTAAACGTCGCAGTCGTCGACCAGACTCAAGATATAGTCGAAGTTATAGAGTCGCCGATTGAGACGACCAAGCCTGTAGAGGATGAAAAAGAGGATGTTCCTGTCGACAAAAGACTTGTTTTTGATATTGAAAAGATAACGGACAAAGAGATATTATTGACGCATATGAAAAATCTTTTTGAAACCATAGAAGAAAAAATATCGGAAAGGAATTATAAAGGTTGGTATAACTCCTTAAGCGCGAATTATAGAAATTACATAGATAATAAGAGCGAGCTGGAGAAAATGTCTAATAGATCTCCTTATCTGCAAAACAAAGGTATTGTCCTTAAAAATTCGGAAGAGTTCTTTAATTACGTAGTCGTTGAAGCGCGCGCGAAGGTTATAAATTGAAATTTAAAGATTACGAGCGTATCAGTAACGAGAACGTTAACGTATATAGTTTTATTGAAGGCTTTGATTTTAGTTATAAATATAAATTTATCTATGAAAAAGGCTCTTGGAAGTTGGATAGGTAAAATATTATTGACATTTCTATAAAATAGTGTAGATTATCCGCTAATTATGGATAGGAAAAACATTATAACCAATAAAAAAGCTTTTTTTGAATATGAAGTTTTAGAAACTTACGAAGCGGGAATACAGCTTCTGGGGACTGAAGTAAAATCAATTAGAGACGGTAGATGTAATATTGCCGAATCTTACGTTATAGAAGATAATAACGAATTATTTATTAAAAGTCTAAATATATCTCCCTATAAAAACGGCAATATTAACAATCACGACCCCTTGAGAAAGAGAAAAATATTGTTACACAGAAAAGAAATTTCAAAAATTATTAGAGCGGTAAAAGAGAAGGGGATAACGGTTATTCCTATCAAAATATATCTACTCGGCAGTCTTATCAAAGTAGAGATAGCTATTTGCAGAGGTAAAAAACTGTACGATAAAAGAGAGGCTATCAAGGAAAAAGATAACAAAAAAAATATTCAGAGAGAACTAAGAAGCAAACTATAACTCTCTTCACGCGCGTGAAGTTATTTTAAACCGTATATTTTTTTTACTTCGCTTTTGAGAAATATGGAAAAACCGCGCGATACTTTAGCGACTTTGTTATTTTTTATAAAATAGATAGTCGGCAGCGAATTTACTTCAAATTTTGAACTAATCTTACCTTTTTCGTCTAAAACGACGGGATAGGTTATATTTAGTTCATTTATCGCTTTTATAACGACGTCTCTCTTTTCTAACGAGTTTATCGATACGACCGTTATTTGATCTTTATAATCTTTATAAATAGAATTAATTATCGGCGCCTCCATTTTACAAGGAGCGCAATACGACGCCCAAAAAACTAAAAGTACGTTTTTATCTTTATACTCTCCGCTATCGTAAACGACGCCGTTTATATCTTCGAAGGAGAAGTTTATCTCGGGGCTATCTTTCAACTTTGAATCCGAAATATAGCGAGGAATTTTGTTTTTAATAAAAAGGAATATCAGAATGACGAGAATTATATAAAAAATAATATTATAGAATTTTATTTTTTTCATTTATTTTATTTCATCCTTATTCTAATGATTTTAGCAAAATACTATATTCTTCTTCATTAATACACTGTTTATCAGAGTCTTTATTAGCGATTCTGTAATTAAAATTCCTTACATACTCCAATCTTTTTTCCAAACTTCGTTTAACGCTTTTTAAAATGTGAATAAAATTCAAATTTGAATTTAGTAAATCTTCATTCTTTGAAACTCGTCCCAACATTTTATAAAAACGCTTAATGCAAGAATAATAAATTTTAATCAAATTATCGTTAGAGTAGTATTTTACATTTTTGATAAATTCGCCGTAAATAATATTCAAGGAGCTATCAATAAATTCTATGTCGTTAATTATTTTTTTTGAAAATAGATTATAATCAATATCTTCTTCTAACAGAGTTTCCGTAAAAATTATTATTTTTTGAACGTTCATCAAATTTATCGTCAAAGAATATTTTAATATGCTACTCATTATCTCTCCGCTTTAAATATTAAGTTACGATAGGCAGTTTTATGAAAAAATATAACTATGCATAACCTCTATAATATTTTCGGAATTCTTTTTGTTATTTTTTAATTTATTGATAAGAACTTTTAATATATAATCGACGTCTATATTTTTCCATATTTTTCTTCTAGCGTTAAAATAACACATTTTGGGCTTTTCTACGCAGTTTTTTTCAGAATAGTTGAATATATCCTGAATTAATTTGAAGTACTCGGACTTTTTTGAAGGAATTACCGTAAAAACGCAATTTGACTTTACTACGGAGAAGTTAATTTTTTTAAAAATGTTATTGTTAAAAAAAGCGGATATTTCATCGGTATTGTTAAATTTTATTACAACAAAAGTTAAGTAATTTATACTTTGATCAATAATTTGAGATATTTCAATTTTGTAATCAAGCGGGTAGTGCGGTAAAACATTGTCTTTACTGTAATAAGAAAAATTAATAATTGAAGTAAGTTTGTGATATAGAATATTCTCAAAACTTTTACTTGAGACATATCTGAATAATGAAATAACTATCGCTAAAAAAGAAATAAAAAAAGCCATATTTAAAATATCTATTTTCTGATAAATGCTTCCAAGTAAAATAGAAAATAAAATAAAAACCGAGTCTACAAAAAAAGACATCAGCACTTTTCCAAAGAAATCCAGATACTTTTTCTGTATGCTACTCTCTAGGAACGAAAAAAACGTTTTTATAAAGCCGTGAGCAAATATGGCTATTATAACAAACAGTATATTGTTTAAATTTAAGTTGAATATATCTATCTTAAATAGGTAAACAAGATAATTGAAAGATATAATTAAAAGAGTCCATAAAAATATTCTAATAAAAATTATACTTATTTTATAAATAGATAATCTTCGAAGAAACGCATAAAACACTATCTGTAAAATAAAGTAGGTAAATATAAAAAATAAAATTAAGACCACTACGTTATGATTAAACAACAAAATGCCGTCTTTTAAATTAAGATTTAGATATAATATTATGTTACTTATATATATAATAAATGCATTAAACGTAACAGTGGTATTTAATATGTCATACTTAAAACTGTATAAAAAAAAACCTGTGATTAATAAAAACAAAAACTCAAATTTCATTTTTGACAATAGCTCTATCAAACGAAAAGAGTTGATAGAAAAGTATGCAATTAAAGCCAGGATAAAAATAAATCCTATAGATAAAATCGTAATAGAATAGGGCGTTAATTCTTTTTTAAATATATACGCCAATCTAGTTTTTAATTTCATATTTTTATTATAATATATATTTTGTAATATTTAAACTATTTTTTTAAATTTTTAATTATTAAGTTTTTTTATACAAATATTAAGAGTTTTTTTGTTTTTTAATAAAATCGCCCCGTCGTTTTTTTGGGAAATGACACATATGGAACAAATATTTTTAATCAGTAAATTATTTGTTATTTATTAAAAATTTATACAAGTTTTTGTAAAGAGTTTTCACTTTTTAGTTGTTATATATATAAAAGAAAAAGGAGAAAATTTTATGAAAAACAAAAAACATTTATTCCATTTTATAGTATCCGAATCGATGAATAGTAATGTCATAGATTTTCTGTTAAAAGAGTTCAAAATCAATACGTTTAGCGAGTTATTTGAAACTATGTTTCGCCTTATTGATAAAAAAATCCCAAAAATGAAGAAAATAATCGGAAATCATCGCTCCGAATACGCCGCCGTTATAGACAATACCGACGATAAAAGGTTAAACAAATACCTCAGGATTAGCGAAGCGGATTATCTTAAAATTAAAAGATGGCATTCCTTGTATAACGAATTCGGTATGGCTTCGACGGTTCGAGATATTATACTGTTTTTCTATAACGGCGTCGTGAAATATGGGCTAGAAGGATTTCTTGAGCTTGTTGGCAAGAAATTGAAGGTTGATAAATTGAAAAACGACTTTTTGGATAAAATGACACAACTGTTAAATATCGCCGCTCAAAAACGGCTATTATACGCGCTCATAATTGAAAATTATCCCAAATACGTCGTCTATTCTACGTAAAATTATTTTTTTTTCTCTTGACATTGCGATAAATTGAAATATAATGAGAACAAAGATAAAATAATTAAGGAGAAACAATATGAAAATTAGACGCATTCTTATAGCTTTGCTTTTATTTGTATCTTTTTCGATACTATCTCAAGAAGATAGGTTGAAGCTGGCGACGACTACAAGCACCGAGAATTCGGGATTACTTGACTATTTATTACCAATTTTTGAAAAAGATACCGGAATTAAAGTCGACGTTATATCGGTAGGCACCGGTAAGGCTTTAAAATTAGGCGAAAACGGCGACGTAGACGTAGTATTGGTTCATGCAAGGTCGTTAGAAGATAAGTTTGTTCAGGACGGATATGGGATCGACAGAAAAGACGTTATGTATAACGATTTTATTATTTTAGGACCAAAAAAAGATCCTGCAAAGATAAAAAAAGCCAAAAACGTATTAGACGCATTCAAAAAAATCGCAAATAAGAAAGCGGTATTTATTTCAAGAGGCGACAAATCCGGAACCCATGTAAAAGAGCTTGAAATATGGGAAAGAAGCGGAATAAAACCAAAGGGCAAATGGTATAAAGAATCCGGCTTGGGTATGGAAGAAGCTATAAATATGGCTAATAACGAATTGGGGTACGTTTTATCCGATAGGGGAACTTACTTATCCGTTAAGTCTAAGATCGATTTGGCTATTTGTTACGAAGGGGATAAAGAGTTATTTAATCCTTATGGAATAATTGCGGTTAATCCGGCAAATAAGGACTATATTAAATACGACGAAGCTATGAAACTTATTGAGTGGATAACTTCGGAAAATGGACAAAAACTTATAAACGATTTTAAAATAGAAGGGGAACAGCTATTTTTTGGAAGCGCTAAGTAATAATTGAGGCGTAATTAACTATAAACTATATTGGACTTATTACAAAAAATATTTTACCTGATTTTTTCTTTCGATAGAGATATATATCAGATTGTTTTGACCAGTTTGGGATTAACATTTTTCTCGATATCGTTTGCGACGGTTATAGCCGTGCCTTTGGCGTTTATTATAGATTTTTCAAACTACAAAATAAAGAAGTTCTTAATAGCGTTTATCAACAGTTTAACGTCGCTTCCTACCGTAGTAATAGGGCTTATAGTTTATAGTTTTATCTCCCGTAAAGGAATATTAGGATTTACCGGGCTTTTATTTACGCCGGGGGCGATAGTTATTGGTCAGACTATCCTTGCTATTCCGATAATTACTTCGACTATTGTAGCCGGTTTTTCCAAAATTGATTCTAAGTTATACGAGACGCTCAAAACGCTAGGGGCCGATAAGCGTCAAATATTCTTAGGAATAATATCCGAAACAAAAATACTGATAGTCGCCGCTCTGCTTTTCGGTTTTGGTAGAATAATTGGCGAAGTTGGGGTATCTATGATGTTAGGCGGCAATATAAAGCGCTATACTAGGACTATGACTACCGCCATTGCGCTAGAGACAAGCAAAGGGGAGTTTGAATTTGCTCTAGCGCTGGGAATAATACTTTTACTAATCGCATTGTCTATAAATTTTATCATTCATCTTTTTTTAAAAAGAGAGGATAAATGGAAACGGATATAGTTTACCAAATAAATGACTTTAAATTTTTCTTTGGTAAAATTCAAATACTCGACATAAAAAATATTACGATAAAAAAAAATAAAATTTACGGATTGGTTGGCGCTAACGGTTCGGGAAAAACTACGCTCATGAAAATCTTGTCGGGGCTATTAAAGACAAATAAAGGCGGTATATATTTTAAAGGTCTGGATATAAAAAAATGTAATAATATACTTAACAAACAAACGGTATATATTCATCAATCTCCGTATCTCTTTTCGGGAACGGTTTACGATAATATGAAATATCCGCTTTATTTGAATAAAATAACAAATACAGATTATGATAAAATCATAGAAAATACGTTACGCCAATTAGAAATACAGAATTTAAAAAACAAAAATAGTTATGAATTATCTTCGGGAGAGATACAAAAAGTTGCCATAGCGCGGGCTTTAATTCTCAATAGAGAGATAATATTTCTGGACGAACCGACTTCCAATCTTGATAATAAAAGCATAGACGTTTTGAAAAAAACTTTAATTGAAAAAAGTCGTAAAAATGTTACTTTGATTATAAGTTCTCATAATTCGTTATTTTTAAAAGATTTTTGCGACGAAATTATCTATTTAGATAATTTATAATTTCCATATTAAATGTAATAAAACTGGAAAAATATAGTTTTTTTTTATTTTTTTTTGTATAATTATAAAGAAGATATAAACGAATCAAGTTAAGTAAACAGGATAAAATAATATGATTTATAAAAAGAACGCCAAAATATTAATAATAGACGACGAGATAGAAATTTGCGAGATGTTAAAGCAAGTTTTAACTTTGGAGAAATTTGAAACTAAGTATTATATTGATTCTACAAAATTCGTTGAAGAATTTAAATTTTACAATCATGAAAATTTGGATCTTATAATAATCGACTTGATGATGCCAAAAGTCGACGGTTTTCAACTTTTAGACATTATGAATTCCAGAGAAGATACAAGATATATACCAAAAATGGTTATATCGGCTTACCAATCTGATGATAATATGAAAGAGGTGTATAAATACGGAGCGATACAGTTTATAGAAAAGCCGATAGCCATAGATAAGTTCTTATATCAAGTTAAAACGCTCTTAAGAGTAAAATTATATGAAGATAACAACAGGAAAATTATAGAATTATTAAAAGAGAAAAATAAAAAACTGTTGGAAGATATTAATTTAAAAAATAAAGGGCGAATTCCGGAAGTAGCGGAAGTAGATATTAAAAATATTGATAATAATTTGGAAACGATTTCGCATCTGATAAATATAAATTTTAACTTACTGAAAAATTTTATAACAATTTGCGGTAAAAAGTCTGAATTTAGCAAAAGTAAGGAATATGAAATACTTCTTGATATTTTGGTATCTATGAAGGCGCTATACGATAAAAAAGATGAAATAGACAAAATATCTTCATTTTTAAAAAGCATTATAGATCAATTTAAAAAGGATGCTTAGATTTTGAGCCCGTCGGTTTTTTGGGTGGGAAAAAATTCGACGCATACATATGATTCTTGTCTTGTGAAAAAAAAATGACACATATGAGTTGTTCCTCAAAAAACCGACTGGACGGGCGCGGCGGCATTTTGAATTTTATTTTTTTATAGACAGAGATATACCGTCGCCAATATAAAAAAAAGACGTATTGAAGTCGGCGTCTTTTGACAGAGCCTCGTTGTATTGTTTTAATAATTCGACGCCGTTTTTATATTTCTCAGGCGTTTTATTTTCCGTTACTTTGCCGTTAAATAGTATATTGTCGGTTATCAATACGCCGTTTTTACAAATATAGTTTTTTAAGATAGGAAGGTAATCGATATAATCTCTTTTAACGGCGTCAAGAAATATTAAATCGCATTGTCGTTTGTTATTTTCATTCGATAAATATTTAAAAGCGTCCGCGTTAATAAGTTCTATATTACGATTATCATACTTTTCTAATATTTTATTTCCGCGTAAATATCGGTTTTTGTCCCGTTCCAAAGAGACAATCTTACAAAATTCATTGGTTCGAATTCCGGCGCTCATGAACAGAGCGGAGACTCCCGAGCCAAATCCAATCTCAAGTATTTTTTTCGGCTTAATCAATAGGACCATATTCATAAGAAAAATAGCCGTATCAAATCTAACTGCCGGTATGATATGATCTTTTTGAAAATCAATTATTTCATTATAGAAAATGTATAGAGGATTGTTCGAATTAAGCTTATCTATATAATCGGCGACGTCGGAAAGATTATTGCTCATTGCATTTTAATAACCGATATTACAAAAATTGTCAACAGAATGTTAATATCTATTGCCGATAAGGTATATTATGTCTACTCGTATGTTAATAACTTTCTAATAAAAGCGTTCCGTTCGTCCTTTCTTTCCTCCCGAATTTTATCGCCTTCTCCCCGTCCGCTCTTTTAAATGACATTAAACAATCAAATAACGTTTAACTTTTCTTCCAGATGCAAAAATATATCTACAAGGATTTTATTTAACGTTTGCATTCCCGCAGTCGTCGTCTTAAGACGAGCGCTATTATTATCTAGAATTAATAATTTTGATTTAACCAATTTTTCTATAATGTTTTCCAAAATTTTCAACAAATCTATTTCAAACCTATCATTAATATTTTTTATATTTATCCCCTCGACTAACCTCAACCCCATCATTAGATACTCTTCAATCTGCTCAACCTTCGTTAATCGAATGTTTTTTTTATAACTAAATTTTCCGTTTTTGTCGTTTGCATACAATCCAAAATCCGGCGAATTTTCTATTCTCAAATTATCTATCAGACTATGAGCCGACGGACCTAATCCTAAGAAATTTTTATATTTCCAATAGCCCAAATTATGCAGAGACTCAAACCCATTTTGAGAATAATTTGAAACTTCATACCTATTGAAATTATATCCGCTGATTAACTCGGCAAATTTCTTTTCATATCGATTTCTTTTCTTTTCCAACTCCTTAATATTTAACGCAAAACGTTTATCGTAAAAAACCGTCCCCTCGTCTATTGAAAGATCGTAAAAAGAAATATGCCTAACGTTATCAAATTGATCTATTACGCGCCCTATTTCATTTGTATCGCGCTCGATATCCGCATACGGCAGACAATTAATAATATCTATCGATATGTTAGTAAAACCCTCGTTTAAAATACTGAGGGAGTTATCGACAATATCTTTCGTCTGAAATAATCTGTTTGCAAAGATTAAAGCCTTATCGGTAAAACTCTGAATACCAAGAGACACCCTATTAATATAATTATCCTTTAACAAACAAACAATAGAACTATTAATATTTACAGGATTACCCTCAATAGTATACTCTTTTATACTACTTAAAGGGATGGGTGATGATAAAATTTTATTAATATCCGACGTCAATTCTTCGTTAACGCAAGGATTGCCGCCGCCGACGTAAATTGTCGATAACTCCGAAAAATCGTACAAATCTGAATAATAATCAAACTCATTTTTTAGCGACTTGATATACAATTCATAATAATCGGGACTGTATTCAATCGAATAAAAGGAACAGTAACGGCACTTGCTTGCGCAGAATGGAAAATGGATATATAGATGACGGATATTTTCTATCGAATTACTCCAAAATTTGACATAGGCCAATATTTAAGAAAAGCTTTTCCGATAATTTGTTTGGAAGAAACCGTCCCCCAAATTCTTGAGTCCGACGACGACGCTCTGTTATCGCCTAAAACGTAATACTCGCCCTCTTTTACCTCTTTTTCCTCTTGTAATATCATATTTGATAATAAAGGCGAACTATCCTCGTTTTCCTCAATTAATCTATAACTTGAAGATATTACGTTTTTTTCCGGTAAATCGTTTATCAAAACTACAACTTTCTTATCCTGAATTATATATTTGATCTTATCGCCGGGTATCCCTATTACTCTTTTAAGATAAATGTTAGTATCGTATCGCTGAAAATATTTTGATATATCTACTAACGAGAATGTAACGGTGTAAATAAACGAAGAGAAAGACCTGATAAACGTATTTTTTTTCATATACTCCTTTGAGTAAAAAACTATAACGTCTCCCCGTTTAACGCTTTTTGTCGAATCAAATATTCTAAAGTCGGATAAAGGATATTTAGGTCCGTAAATAAATTTGTTAGCCAAAACCCTGGTTCCTTCCGAAATACCCGGAAACATAGAGTTTGAAGGAATTCTATACGCCTGCAAAATAAGCGAATTAAATAACAAAACAAAAATAACCGCAATAAAATATATCAATACTATATCTTTAAAAACCTTTTTTTTATTTACTCTCTTTTTATAATAGTCGTATCTGGACATAAAGCGCGCCCCTATTCATTTTTAACATATGTGTCATTTTCATTTTTACCCTTAACATCATATGCGTCATTTTCTCTCCCATTCAAAAAAACCGATGGGATATTTTACTGTTTTCTCTATAAATATTATTTCAAAAACCCCATTCTGTCAAGCGGAAAATAAATCGCCAGAGCTTTTCCTAACAAATGCCGATTTTTTATAGTATGAGGTTTCCATGAAACTATAGTTTTAGTAGAAAAATCCTTTTGATCGTCCTCGTCTATATAGATAGAATAATTGTCGTAGCCAAGTCTGGAGTCTAAAGAGTTATATCTGTTATCCCCCATAACAAAATATTCGTTATCTAAATAAGCGTCTTTTTCGGGAGGATAGTCCGAAAAATTTCTCAAAGAAAATATTTCTGCAAAATAATTCGCCGAATTCTCGCCATATCCGTAAAGATACATACTTAAATAATAAAACTTCATTATTTTATTAAAATATCCGAGTTTTTTAATGTTGTCAAAATTCGAAGATAAATACCCTTTTACTTCGTTATCTTTTATAATATCGTTTAATATTTCAAGTCTGGTTGATTTCGATAACAAATTTATCTTTTTCATATATTTTTTATAAGGAGAATCGTCGTCATCCTCTTTGTAGTCCGTTATTATCTGATCGTTAAAATATTTAACGTCATTCCCGGTCTTACCTAAGAATTCTATGTAATCGACTATAAGTTTATAGAAAACAACTTGATAGTAATTATCTATCTGTTTATTAAAATGATCTTTATAAAAACTTATCTCTTCGTTAGAGAGCGCTTTTTTATCAAATACGGCTTCGATAAATCGTCTGTCGTTAAGACTAAAAATCACCCTTTCGGAAAAAGCAATATTTTGAATATGAGAATAAACACCGCCGTTTTCCATAATTTTTTTTAGTTCTTCTAATTTTGTAACTATATTAATAATACCGTTTTTATTTGAATTATCTATCAATTTTTTCTTTTGAGCGGTTAGATTGTCGGTTTCAAGTTTAATATCCGTCTCTTCGATTATTTTTTCGCTATTGTTTAATATCTGTTTCAATTTAGGCGTAATCCTTTGACCTTTTATTCTTGGATCGTTCTCGTTATAGATCTCGTTTTCGCCGTATTCTTTTTGACCGTATATCGAGCCCATCTGAGTCCAACCGCTAGCTCCGGTTTTTTTGTAAACCTTATCGTTCAATATACAAAGTTTTTCGCCGTCGTTTGCGATAAGCCTTTTTACTATAAACCTTTCCTTCGGAGAACCGTCGCTTTTTTTATCAATATCGACCAAAGAGAGCGTAAGCATATAAATAAACGGATGCATTATTCTTACAAAGGCGTTTTTGTAACTGACTTCAGATTCCGGATCGTCCATTTCAGGATTTTTAAAAACTACGATATCCCCTATTTTGGGCTTTGCAAAAAAAGGCAACTTCCAGTTTGTAAGCGGTATGTGAGGACCGTAAATAAATTTATTGACTACTACCCTATCATTAATCAAAAAGGTCTTCACCATCGACTCGGAAGGTATCTGATACATTTGAAATAAAAACTGCTGAATCAAAAGCGCTATAATTATCGCTTGTATCAGCGCGTCTACCCATTCATACCATATATTTTCAAGTATAGACCGCTCCGATTTTATTCTTTTATGTTCGCTTTTCTTTAATTTCCTGTCCTTTTTCGCCATTTTTTCAACATCTATCTCTTTTTGAGTATAGATATTCATAAAAAGCCTTGTTTTTGACGATTTTATAAATAAATACGCTACGGCGGCTAAAGCCGTAGGTATTAGCGTAATAACGAAATATATTATCGACCGAGTCGTAGAAATATTTCCGAGAAACTCCCCTACCATTCTCGGCAACGAGTTGAAAACGTAAGTTAAAACGACGCCGTAACCTACCAAAGACTTAAAAACGTTGTATCTCTTTTTATTTTTGTCTAATTTTACAAATATTTGATAAAAAAAAGACAATACGGCGACGGATAATCCGGTTAAAAGTAAAATAGAGATAACCGTAAAAATATTTAAAATATTTTTAAAACCGATAATAAACGCCGTTATTATCTGAATTACGCTCCAAAGCGCAGTTAAAAAAAACGGAACGTAAAAGTAAAACGAACCCTCTTTTTTGTAGTCTATAGGAAAATATTTTTTATTATTAAAGAAATTCAATTAATCGCTCCCCAAAATTAGTTTCAAAATATATAATCATAATTTAGTTAATTAGTCAATCGTTATAAGAATTGAAAAATTTCCCGAGTTTTTTGGGGAATAAAAAATATCTGTTTCATATGCGTCGAATTTTATTCTTAACATCATATGGGGTGCTTTCTCATCCTCCCCAAAAAACTGACGGATTACATTGAAAAATTTCCTAAAAAAAACTCTTCAATGCAAAAATATTTTTTGACAATATACCATAAATAATATATAATGCCCTAAATAAATAAGGTAGGTAAAAATGTTACAAATTCAAGAAAAAAAGTTTATGATCGGAGATAAAGAGATCGTAATTACTTTAGGAGAGTACGCTTTACAAGCAAACGGAAGCGTAGTATTAAGATGCGGCGAAACTTTAGTTCAAGCGATTGTAGTTATGGGGGTAGAAAATCCGGATTTAGACTTCTTTCCCCTAACCGTAGAATATAATGAAAATTTATACGCCGGCGGAATGATAAAATCCAATAGATTTACGAAAAGAGAAGGAAGACCGTCGGATGAAGCTATTCTTAAAGCAAGATTGATAGACAGATCGATTAGGCCTCTGTTTCCAAAGGATTTTTATCGCGAAGTTCAAGTTATTATTAATATTCTATCCAGCGATAAGACAAATCCGCACGACGTATTGGGATTAACCGCCGCCATAGCCGCTTTGGCTGTAAGCGACATTCCTTTCGATTGCTCTTTGGGCGGAATCAGAATGAGTTACGTCGATAATAATTTTGTCATTAATCCGACTTACGCCGAAATTGAAAAGCAATCGTTTGAACTTGTTCTTGCCGGAAACGATGAAAAAATCGTCATGATAGAGTGCGCGGCGGATTGCGTTAAGGACGACTTGATAGAGAAAGGTTTTGAGGCGTCTTTTAAACCTTTAGGGCTTGTTTCTCAAGCGATGGTAGAGTTGCAGAACAGTTTTGGAAAGAAAAAAGCGGCAGTAGTTCCTAAAGTTGAAAACGCCGAAATTAAAGATAGGATTTTTGATTTTGCAAATAAAAAAATTGAAGAGTTTTCGACTAAACTTACTCAAAAAGAGGCGACAAAGAACGATTACGACGAAATAGTGGCAAATCCCGTAGTCGCTCTTTTTACCGAAGAGGAACTTGAAGAAAAGTATCCGTTGAAAGAAGTTAAAGCGGTATTAGATAAGATATTCAAAGAAAAATTGAGAGAAAACATTCTTTTACGCCAAAAAAGAATAGACGGACGAGGAATAGAGGATATTAGAGAAATTCAGATAAAGTTAAATCCCATTCCGAGAGTTCACGGCAGTTCTATGTTTATGAGAGGAGAAACTCAAATATTAAACATACTTACTTTAAGCGCTCCCGGCAACGAACAGATAATAGAGGCTTTAGAGGGGGAATCGCTAAAAAGGTATATTCATCATTACAACGCTCCGCCGTATTCGGTTGGAGAAGTCGGCAGATACGGCGGAGCCGGACGTAGAGAGATAGGTCACGGAGCTTTGGCTGAAAAAGCTCTAAAACCGGTTATTCCTCCGCAGTCCGAATTCCCTTACGTTATAAGGCTTGTTTCCGAAGTTATGGGACAAAACGGTTCGTCGTCTATGGCTTCGACTTGCGCCTCCACGTTATCTTTAATGGTAAGCGGAGTTCCGATCAAATGCCCCATTGCCGGAATTTCCATCGGGCTAATTACCGGAGATACCGACGACGTTTTTCAAACCATAACCGATATAATGGGATATGAAGATTTCGGCGGAGATATGGACTTTAAAGTAGCGGGTTCTGCCGACTCGATTACCGCAATCCAGATGGATACTAAGATAAAAGGACTAACTTTCCCGATAATTAAGCAGGCTTTAAAACAGGCGAAGGCGGCTAGAAATAAAATACTGGATATCATTAGCGCTCATATTAAAGAGCCGTCGGCTAACATCTCTCAATACGCTCCAAAAATTGATTCTACTCAAATTCCCGTCGATAGCATAGGAAAAGTTATCGGTCCCGGCGGAAAAACGATTAAACAACTTTCCGCAGATTATAACGTAGAATTATCTATAGACGACGACGGCGTCGTTAATATTTCTTCTATGGATAAAGAATCAATCGATAAAGTAAAAAGAGTTATCGACGGTATGACAAAAGACCCTATAGTCGGGCAAATTTATTCGGGTAAAGTTGTAAGATTGATGGATTTTGGCGCTTTTGTTGAAATATTTCCCGGTAAAGAGGGATTAGTGCACATATCCAAAATGTCTAAGGAGAGAGTTGCAAAAGTAACCGACGTTGTAAACGTTGGACAAGTAGTAGACGTTAAATTATTAGAGATAGATTCGCAACAAAGATTAAATTTTTCTATGAATCTTGACGATAAAGAGACGAGCGGCGGTAGATCTAATTTTGGTCAAAGACGAGAGGTCAGAACCAATAATAGAAGATAATTTTATTGCGAGTGTAGTTCAATGGCAGAACACAAGCTTCCCAAGCTTGTTGCGGGGGTTCGATTCCCCTCACTCGCTTTTTTTATTGTCTATCGCGCGTCTTCTTAAAGCGCATCTTTTTAAACTAATCTGTCGAGATTTATTGCGACTTTCCGAAACGGATTGTAAAACAACATAAAAGGAAAGAATATGGATTTTAAAGACGATTTACTGGAAGAAGAATTAAAAGATCTTGAAAAATTCGAAAAAAACGACGGCGCTGAGTTTTTAGTTAAGAAAAAACCAAAAAAGAACTACCAATTCGAACCTAACGAACTTCTTTATCGAATTAAACTAGCGTATAATAATTATTCTAAAGTCTATAAAACAAAAATTCAAAATTTAAAAATAGACTCTTTAGTCATTATTCCTACGCAATACGGATCTGAGATAGGAGTAGTTCAAGGCGTAATTACTAATATGGACGAAATTATGTCTCAAGACGAAATTTTGAGCGTGGTAAGAATAGCTACCGACGAAGATAAATCTAAATATGAAAATAATCTAAAAAAAGAAAAGAACGCTTATGAAATTACCATAAAAAAAATAAAAGAGCATGGACTTGATATGAAACTTATCAACGTTCACTACTTTTTGGAAGATTCAAAGGTTTTGTTTAATTTTACTTCCGACGGACGTATTGATTTTAGAGATCTGGTTAAAGATTTAGCTTCAATTTTTAAAACGCGTATTGAACTAAGGCAAATCGGAGTCAGAGACGAATGTAGAATTATGAGCGGATACGGGCAATGCGGAAGACCTTTTTGTTGTTCAAACGTAGTTAACGATCTTGAACCTATTACGATCAAGATGGCTAAAGAACAAAATCTCACGCTTAATTCTTTAAAAATCAGCGGGACTTGCGGCAGACTCTTATGTTGCCTCTCTTACGAATATAAAACATATCAGGAAGAAAAGAAGAAATTTCCGGATATCGGAACAAAAATAAAAATCAACAACGAAATTTATATAGTAAACGAAGTAAACGTTCAGACTAAAAACATCAAGCTTCACGAGGAAAAAGAAGGGAGAATCATTTATATAACCTTAGATAATATCAAATACGATTTTTGGAAATCCGGTTGGACGTACGTCGAAAGATCTTAAATATCCGGCGGTAAAATTCTAAAAGCTTTTCTAATTTCTGCTTTATTTCCGTAAAAATCCTCTGTTATAATGTGGAATCCGACCAAACCGGGAAGGGAATTGAAATCCATTAAAAAATATTCGTTTTCGACTCCGCTCGAATATATATCTTCAAATTTAAAATCCGTATCGCTTAAAAAAAGGTTGTTATCAGACTTTCTTAGATAATCAAATTTAATCGTACTAGCCTCTTTGCCGCCAATTATTACTTTAAACAGATACGGAGTCATAACCGAAGATCTACCGCTTAATCTGTCAAAAGCTCTAATATAGAGCTTACCTCCCCTTTTTAATCTTGAACTTTTAAAGAACGATACTATTTCTCCGTCTCCGGTTTTGAAAAAAGCGTCGCTTATAACGGGAGATAATTTATCCGACGTTTTTAAAAAAGATAAAGGGTTTAAAATTCTTTTGTTTGTCAAATCTTCTATCTCAAGATGCAGGTGAGAACCGGTTGAATGTCCCGTATTTCCAACAAGAGCCAATTTTTCAAATTTTCTATATATTTTTTTATTGTAATCAAGATAATCGTCTGAAAGATGAGAATAGCTAATCCTGTAATTGTTATCTTGAGACTGTAATACGACAAAATTACCTAATCCATAATTTATAGATCTGTTTTTTTTTGAATTATGGAAAATTATTTCCGAATCCATGAGAGAATGGATAAATTCGCCGACAGCCGCCAAATCTATACCGGTATGAAAATGATCTCCTCTGGTATCTCCAAAATACGACGTAATTGTATAATTATTCATAACGTCGCCGGTAGCCGCGTCCTGAGAGTAACCCTGAAAGCAAATTATAACCATTAATAATAAAATAGCGCTTTTTTTCATTAACTTTCCTTAAAGTTGGATTGTTTTTTACCGGATTTTAACATACATTTTCATTTTCATCAAATAATATTTTTTTATTGTACTTGATAAAAACAAATATAAAGAATTAATCAAATTTCATTTGATTAATTCGGTAATTATTATATTATATGGAATACGCCAAACTTAAATTAAAATAATTTTATTATCATTTCAATATTTTATAAGGAGAGAGAAATATGGCTAATTTTAAGAAACAGACGATTGACGGAAATACCGCGGCGGCTCACGTCGCTTACGCGTTTTCCGAAGTAGCCGCAATATATCCTATTACCCCATCGTCAAACATGGGCGAATATTGCGACGCTTGGGCTTCGTCGGAAAAAAGAAAGAATATTTTCGGCGAAGTTCTTTCGGTAACTGAGATGCAATCGGAAGCGGGAGCCGCGGGAGCCGTTCACGGAGCTTTATCGGCGGGTTCGTTATCGACGACTTTTACGGCGTCGCAAGGATTATTGTTGATGATTCCTAATATGTACAAAATCGCGGGAGAACTGCTTCCTACGGTTTTTCACGTATCGGCAAGGACTTTAGCCGTTCATTCGTTATCGATATTTGGCGATCATTCGGACGTAATGTGCGTGAGACAAACCGGTTTTGCGCTTATGTCGGCTATTTCCGTTCAAGAGATAATGGATTTGGCTCTTGTCAGCCATTTAGCGACTTTAGAAGCAAGCGTTCCTTTTTTAAATTTCTTTGACGGGTTTAGAACCAGTCATGAAATTCAAAAAGTTGAAATGATCGACTACGATACTATGAAAAGTTTAGTCGATATGAAATATATCGAAGCCTTTAGAAAAAGAGCTCTTAGTCCGGATAAACCTTCGGTGAAAGTCGCTCAACAAGCTCCGGACGTATTTTTCCAAGGTAGAGAAGCTCAAAACAAATATTACGACGCTGTTCCGGAAATTGTCCAGAAATATATGGATAAGGTCGGAGAAGTTATCGGAAGAAAATATAAACTGTTCGACTATTACGGAGATCCAAACGCGGATAAAATAATTATCGCTATGGGATCCGGTTGCGACACGATAGAAGAAACTGTTAATTATTTAAATAAAAAAGGTCAAAAACTTGGACTTATCAAAGTCAGACTATATAGACCTTTCTCCGTTAAACATTTGCTCAACGTATTGCCGGCGTCGGTTAAAAAAATCGCCGTTCTTGACAGAACAAAAGAGCCGGGGGCGATCGGAGAGCCTCTGTATCTCGACGTATTAACTGCTTTAAACGGAAAGAATATTAAGATTATCGGCGGTAGATACGGCTTATCGTCGAAAGAATTTACTCCGTCGATGGTTAAGGCTATATACGATCATCTTGATGGAGCTTGTACTCATGATTTTACCGTAGGTATTGAAGACGATCTAACGAATAAATCCTTAGAAATTAAAGATATTATATCTACCGAACCTGAAGACGTTAAAAAATGTATTTTCTGGGGACTCGGATCAGACGGCACCGTAGGAGCTAATAAAAACTCGATTAAGATTATCGGCGATTATACAGATATGAACGCTCAAGGATATTTCTCCTATGACTCAAAAAAATCGGGCGGTATAACGATTTCTTATTTACGATTCGGAAAAAGCGTTATACAATCTCCTTACCTTATAACCTCGGCCGACTTCGTAGCCCTGCATAATCCTTCTTACATCGGCAGATACGACGTTCTCAAAGAGTTAAAGGAAGGCGGAATATTCCTGTTAAATTCGGAATACGACAACGACGAAGTTTTCAGCAAATTGACAAAAGATATGCAGGAAACAATAATTAAGAAAAAGATAAAATTCTACAACATCAACGCGCTTAAAATTGCGGAAGAGGTCGGTCTTGGAAAGAGAATCAATACGGTAATGCAAGCGGCGTTTTTTATCGTTTCCGGTATTCTTGAAAAAAATAAAGCGATTGAGCTGATAAAAAAATATATTGAAAAATCTTACGGTAAAAAAGGTCAAAATATTGTTCAAATGAACTGGAATGCGGTTGATAAATCGGAAGCGGCTTTGAACGAAATAAAAATACCGGCTACCGTCGGAGAATATTACAAAGCTCCAAAGCTTATTCCTGAGAACTCAAGCGCTTTTGAAAAGAACATTATCGAAAAAATAATGCATTTAAAAGGCGACGAGATACCTACCTCGCATATGCCGTACGACGGCGTTATTCCCGTATCAACTTCAAAACTTGAAAAAAGAGGTATTTCTCCGGAAGTTCCTCATTGGATGCCGGAAAATTGTATTCAATGTAATCTTTGCTCTCTGGTTTGTCCTCATGCGGCGATAAGAGCGAAACAAATCGAGCCGTCGTTGTTGGATAAAGCTCCCGCAACCTTTAAGACCATAAAGTCAAACACTAAAAATGATAAAAATCTTCAATATAAAATTCAAGTTTACATAGAGGATTGTACCGGTTGCGGAAATTGTATAAATTCGTGCCTTGGCAATAAAGGCGTTAAAGCTATCGAATTTAGAAAAATTGGCGAAGAGAGAGCCGCCGGCGAAAACGACAACGTTGCATTCTTCGAACAACTTCCGGATAACGTTACAGACGGAACGCAAATAACTCAATACAAAGGGACGCAATTTAGACAACCGCTATTCGAGTTCTCCGGAGCGTGCGAAGGTTGCGGCGAAACTCCTTATGTTAAACTTGTAACGCAACTTTTTGGAGAGAGAATGTTAGTAGCTAACGCAACCGGATGCTCTTCGATATACGGCGGCACATTCCCGACCATACCGTATTGTACCACAAAAGAAGGTAAAGGTCCGGCATGGGGCAATTCTCTTTTCGAAGACAATGCTGAGTACGGATACGGTTTTAGACTGGCGGTCGACGCCAACAGAAACCAATTGAAATCTAACGTTCAAAGAGCGTTGGGAATGGATATATCGTCCTCTCTTAAAGACGGTCTCAATAAATCTCTATCCCTATGGAATAAAGTCGACGATGAAGCTCAAGAGGCGGCAAGAAAAGTAAAATTAGCTTTATCTAACGAAGTTAAAAACGCTAGCGGCGAAAAACTCGCGGTAATAAGAAAAATAATCGAATTGCAGGATTATTTTGTCGATAAATCTGTTTGGGCTTTCGGAGGAGACGGATGGGCTTACGACATCGGATACGGAGGACTCGATCACGTTTTGGCTATGAACAAAAACGTTAACGTTTTGGTTTTAGACACCGAAGTCTATTCTAATACGGGCGGACAAGCCTCAAAATCAACCCCGATAGCTTCTATAGCTCGATTTGCCGAAGCGGGAAAAAGAACGACAAAAAAAGATCTCGGTTTGATTTTTATGAGTTACGGTTATATTTACGTTGCAAGTATTTCGCTCGGAGCAAATATGAACCAAGCGGTCAAAGCTCTTTTAGAAGCCGAAGCTTACGACGGACCTTCGTTAGTTATCGCTTACTCTCCATGTATAAACCACGGATTAGCAAAAGGTATGGGAACGTCTATCGCGGAGGAAAAACTAGCTGTAAACGCCGGTTACTGGCCGTTGTATAGATATAATCCGGATCTTGCCAAAGAAGGAAAAAATCCGTTTGTTTACGAATCAAAAGATCCTACGGTCGATATGATGGAGTTCTTAATGAACGAGACCAGATATAAAGCTTTGAAACAACTTTATCCCGACGTTGCCGACGAACTTTATAAACTGGCTCTGGAAGATAAAAAGAAAAAACACGCTTATTATAAGAAATTGAGCGAAATGCAATTTTAGTTTTTAAAAAAGTTTTTGAAAAGAGGCTGTCTCAGAAGGCAGCCTCTTTTAAATTTAGTATAAGTTATAAAAAAAAATATAACAAAGAATAGAATAACGCATTTAGAAATTTATTTTACTACGTTGTTTTTTAAGATACCAATTTGTTCAATTTCAACTTCGACAATATCGCCCTCTTTCATTCGACCTACCCCAAAAGGAGTTCCGGTTGCAATAATATCCCCCCCTTCAAGAGTCATAACTTGCGATATAAAACTTACAAGGTATTGGACGTTAAAAATAAAATCGTTGGTATTAGAACGTTGAACAGTTTTCCCGTTTAATCTACATTGAATCTCAAGGTTGTTCGGATCTTTAACTTGAACGATATCAGGACCAATAGGACAAAATGTATCAAAACTTTTCGCCCTAGTCCATTGACCGTCGATTTGTTGCAAATCGCGAGCCGTTACGTCGTTTAAACAAGAATACCCCTTTATGTAATCAAACGAAGCGTCTTTAGAAATATTTTTACATTTTTTGCCAATAATAATAGCGAGCTCCGCCTCGTAATCTACTTGATTCGATATAGAAGGAATAACTATAGGTTGATTGTTATAAATAATCGAAGATAGGGGCTTCATAAACAAAATCGGACTTGTCGGTATAGCAAAACCAAGCTCTTTTGCATGCTCCCTATAATTCAAACCAACGCAAACAATTTTTGTAGGATTGTAGATACTTGACTTCATAGTATATCGGTCTTTATTATAAAATTGCCGGCGGTCGGATTTGAACCGACACTGAGTCGCCCCAACTGGATTTTGAGTCCAGCACGTCTACCAATTCCATCACGCCGGCTAATTGTTCTGTATTTATAGCAAATTTTAGCGCCGTAGTCAAGATTTTTTTTTAAGAACCGAACTTAACCGGATGAAGATTGCGAGAAATATTCTCGCTATGCTTTTCATCGACAATTATATCTGAAGAATGAATTATGCACCCTTCAGATTCCAGTCTCGACATATACTTTAAAAGATACTTGTTTGACAAGAATTTTTTATTAGTATAAACGCTGACAAATTTGGAAGGCATTGTCTCAATATTTTTTAAAAATGCGTCAAGCTCTTTTAATCTATTTTTCCCGATAAAAAAACCGGATTCAATAAAGAAAACAATATATTGAAACCCCGTTAGTCTGGTGTTTTCCAATATACCGTTTATCTCTTTAATTATATTTCCTTTGCCGTACAAATCTTTCGCGAATATTTTTCTGGCGCTATTTAATAATTTATCGTTACTTATGTAAATAATAGCTATATTCATAATTTTTCCTGATTAGTATTACTATTAAAATCGTAAGAAAAATAATTTTCTTTAATCTTTTTTTATGATATATTATTCGAAAACGGTTAATCGTTGTTATTAACAGCGTAAATTGTTTTTTTGGGGAGGGGGAGAAATTGACACATATGAAACAGATATTTTCTATTCCCCAAAAAACTGACGGGATACAACGTAAATTGTTTTTTTTAATCTCTGTAAATCGGTATCCCGTAATTAATTTGGAGTAATTTGTGATCGATTGTTTCAATCGGAATATTAATGTCCTGAGAATTTCTTTAACGGATTCGTGCAATCTCAAATGCTTTTATTGTTACGAGGAAGAAAAAAGCGCTCCAACGATACATAAAATAGATAAAAATAAAATTATTGAAATCGTAAAAACCGCCGCTAAAATGGGGTTAAATCAGATAAAACTGACGGGCGGAGAACCGCTGTTATATAAAGAAATACCTGAAGTTGTATATGATATAAGACAAGTTAAAGAAATAGATGATATATCTATGACGACAAACGGGGTTTTATTAGCCGAGTACGCTGAAATATTAAAAAAAAACGGCTTAGACAGAGTAAACGTCTCTTTAGATACTCTTGATAGAGATGTTTATAGACAAATAACGGGATTTGATTTGATTGATAAAGTTTTTGAAGGCATCGATCGCGCAAAAAAAAACAATTTAACTCCAATAAAAATTAATACAGTCTTTTTGAAAGGCGTTAACGATAATGAAATACCGGAAATCAAGTCTTTTTGTAAAAAAAACAATCTGGAATTTCAACTGATAAACAGAATGATTCTGGATCAAAATAAAAAAGATTCGGAAAGTAAAAACAGCGATAAACCTCCGGATTGCTCCAAATGTAATCGTATACGGCTAACCTCCGACGGTAAACTACTTCCATGCCTGTTTTCTGAAAAATTTATTGATTTGACCGGCTATACCGACTACTCGGCGGCTCTAAAAGATTGTATAAATATAAAACCGGAAAGAGGCGAAAAAAAATCCGCTAAACAAATGTTTCAAATAGGAGGATAGATGAAGTTTTCACACTTAAACGATAAAGGAGAAGTTCAAATTGTAAATATATCCGATAAAGTCTTATCTCATAGAATCGCCGAGGCGTCTTGCGCGATTTATTTAGAGAATGAAACTATCGGTAAAATTATTAATAACGAGATAAAAAAAGGAAACGTTTTAACAACAGCTAAAATTGCGGGGATAATGGCGGCAAAAAACACCGATAAAACGATTCCTTTATGTCATCAAATACAACTAACAAATATAGATCTGGCTTTCTCAATTTTAGAAAATAAAATAGAGATTTTTTCAAAAGTCGAATGTATTGACAAAACGGGCGCAGAAATAGAGGCTTTGCACTCAGTTTTAATAGCCGCGCTAACTATTTACGACATGTGCAAAGCGGTTGATAAAAAAATGGTTATAGGAGAGGCTAAATTATGCCAAAAATCAAAACTATCTGTCTAAACGCTCAAAAAGGAGCTAAATTTCAAGTAGATTCGGCTATATGTATCGAAAATATGGGGTTTAAAGACGATTATCATGCAAAAAAAGACTCCGATAGACAAGTCAGCATTCTTTTGGAAGAACATTTTATCTATATGAAAAAGAGAGTCCCTAGCATCGATTACGGAGCTTTTGGAGAAAATTTGATTATATCCGGCTTAAATTTTCAGGATATTAAAATAGGCGATAAAATTTCGGTTGGAAACGATGTTATTCTTGAAATTACGATAATCGGTAAAAAATGTCCAAAACCGTGTATAATATACAAAACGGTTGGAGAGTGTATTATGCCGATTTACGGGATATTTTGCAAGGTTCTAAAAGGAGGAGAAATTAAAAATGACGATACTTGTACTTACGGTAAGCGATAGAGCGTTTAGAGGCGAAAAAGAGGATCTGACCGGTCCCGAACTTGTTAAATATCTTAAAAATAAAGGAGATAATTCCGTTTATTACGACATAGTCCCTGATGAAAAAGACGCTATAAAAGAAAAAATTCTCTCTTATATTAAGGAGCGTAAAATCCGGGTAGTATTGACGTGCGGAGGAACCGGTTTTGCTAAAAGAGACGTTACCCCCGAAGCGACGAGAGAGTTAATAGAAAAAGAAGCGCCCGGCGTAGCTGAATTTATGCGTATAGAAAATTTCAAAAATAACAAAAATTCCTTTTTATCCAGAGGCGTTTGCGGAGTATTAAACGATACCGTTATCGTAAACCTTCCCGGTTCTCCTAACGGAGCTCTGGAGTCTTATAAAATTATAGAAAAACTTTTGTCGCATTGCCTTGGACTTATCAACGGCGATATTAAAAATTGCGCGTTATAAATAAAAAAAAACTTGTTATTAATATAAATTTTGTGATATGGTTAGAAAATTTATTCATTTATAGGGAGTTTAAAATGAAAAAAAGATTATGCGTTTTTTTGATAATGATATTGGTTTCAAATTTTTCTTACGGTATATTCAGATCCCCCGAGGTAGGCAGATTTTTATACTGGATGTATTCTCCCAATTTGTTGTCCAGGGGTATGGGATTTGGCGGAACGGATACCCCGTCGGGGATTATTATCAACCCCGCGTCGAACGCTTTCGTTCAAAGGTTTAAAATAGATTTTTCATTCGGATTCTCCCCCTCTTTCTGGTCCGGCTACAATACTTATAAATATAGAGACGAGACGGTTCCGACTAACGTTTATAACAGAACGGAAGATTTTCTTACGGCGATCGATTTTTTTATCCCTTTTAACGTTAACGCCGGAGTAGTTATCCCTTCAAAATACGGAAACTTTACTATTTACGCCAATTATTTTAATATGAGCAATCTATCTTTTGGACTTTCAAATAACAACGACCTTTTATTAGGCAAATACGGCAGTTTGTATTTTAGTTTTTCTAAAGATTATAACGACAGTTTTGCATTCGGAGCGTCGGGAAACGTAAAATTTAGTTATAATCCCGATAGCAAATATGTAAACAACAAATTTGACGTCGGAGGCGGTTTTGACTTCGGATTTATTTTTAGACCGGAATGGGTTCTGTATTTTAATAAAAAGAAAGCCCCCGGATGGGGTTTTCAAGATTTTGAATTCTCAATCATAGTTAAAGACATAGCTAAACCGCTAATAAACTCCGTAGACGGCGTCAACGGCGATAACGATTTATACTGGTACCCCGCCCCGTTCACGCCGAATTTCGGTATGAGTTTTAACTTATATAACGACGGTTCGACTTACTGGAAATGGCTGATAGACTCCGGATTTCCATTTTTTCAGAATCTTACCCTCTCTTTGGGAACGGAGATACAAATTTATAAATTTCTCGTCCTAAGAGGCTCTTATACGTTCGATTTGGAAGGGGTTTTGGAATACGCCGGAGTTATTAATATGTATGAATATTTATACAATATAGCTAACGCAAGTTTTGGATTGTCATTTAAATTCAGCTCAAATTTTGCAAAAAAACAGACAAAAGAGGAGGCTTACGCCAATAGACATAAAACGACCGAGTTTTCCATAGACCTTGGAGCTAAACCTTATCATAACGGTTTTATTTTTCAATTAGGTTGTACGATTACTATCGGAACGAAAGACGTAACTCCGCCCGATATTACGTATTATCAAAACGTCGGTTATTTTAGTCCCAATTTTGACGGAGTACAAGACAATCTGATAATAGATCTAAACATAAAAGACGACAGATACGTTATTTATTGGAAACTTGAAGTGTTAGACGCCGACAACAAAGTTGTAAAAACTATCGAAAGCAAGGAACAAAGAGCGGAGACTATGAAGTTTAAAGACGTTCTAAAAAAATACTTCTCGCCCAAATCGGGTATTTTGATACCAAAAAAGGTTATATGGGACGGTAAAGATAACAACGGAAATATAGTTCCCGACGGGCTTTATTATTTCAAATTCTACGCTATGGACGACAATAAAAATATAGATCTTAACGGCAGTAAAGTGGGAACCGTATATATTGATACCCAAAAACCTTATATAGAGTCAAAAGTTGAAAATGTTATTTTCTCGCCAAATGAAGACGGCAACAAAGACTTTCTAATAATAGATTTGGATATAATCCAGAATGAAGTTGTAGAAGAATTTATACATATTAACCCAACGGTTTTAGATCAAAAGGTTTATGAAATATCGGAAAAGGAGATTCCGCAGACTATTAATAGCGAAGCGACTTCAGATTTGGACGTAAATAAAACAAATGTTGAAAAAAAACAAATTTGGATCGTCGATATTATCGATTCTCAAGAGAAAATTGTTAAAACTTATAAATACGAAGAAAAAGGGAAACAAAGAATCGAATGGGACGGAAAAGACGAAAGCGGAAATAAACTTCCCGACGGAGTTTATAAAATCAAACTGCATTCCATAGACCTTGCCGGTAATTACTGGGAAAAATTTATAACAAATATCATCATTAATACGGAGCCGACCCCTATTCAAATTAAAACGCTGAGCGGAATATTTTCTCCAAACGACGACGGAATAAAAGATAAAATCGGTTTTAAATTTGAAATTCCCAATAAAAACGGCATAGATAGATGGGACTTTGAAATATTAGATAAAGCGGACAAACCGGTTAAAAAATTTGTAGGAGCCGGTCTTACGCCGGATTCTATAGAGTGGGACGGAAAAACGACGGCAAATTCTTACGCAAAAGAGGGGTTTTATAGAGGAAAACTTACCGTATATTACGTCAACGGCAACACTCCGTCTAGTATTACCCCCGAATTCGAACTTGACGTTACTCCTCCGTCCGGTAAAGTCGATATTCAGGAGAAAATTTTTAGTCCCGACGGAGACGGGGTTTTGGACGAAGCCGTAATAAAACAGACCGCAAGTTCCGAGGACGAATGGAACGGTAAAATTTTTGATTCGGAAAATAAAGTCGTAAAAAGCTACCTATGGAGAGGACAACCTCCGAAACAATTTAATTGGGACGGAGTGGACGATAACAATAATTTACTACCCGACGGATCGTATTTTTATCAGTTATCGAGCCGAGACGTCGCCGGTAATTATTTTGAGACTCCTAAAAAAGAGGTGAAAATATTTACAGCCAATACTCCCGTATTTATCACGGCTTCCCTATCTCATATTAGCCCAAACGGCGATAATATCAAAGATAATCAGATTTTCCAGATAAGATCTACCGAATCTAAGGAAAACAGACCGACAAATTGGTCTATAACGATAAAGGACGATAAAGATTCCGTAGTATTTACGGAAAAAAACGAAGGCTCTCTTCCGCCGACATATACTTGGAACGGTAAAAACAACTCGCAGTCAAACGCAATCGACGGAGACTATTATGGACTTTTAGAAGTTAATTTTGAATCGGGGACTAAATCTTCAAGCAAATCAAAATTATTTACTATCGATACCGTTAAACCGTCTATTGAATTAAAATTGGTAGGATCGGTTTTTTCGCCAAACGGAGACGGCCGTTTAGACGTTATAGAAATTTTACAAAAAGGCTCCGAAGAAGATTTATGGGAATCTTATATCTACGATAAAGACAAAAAAGAGATATTAAAAAAATATTACAAAGGAAGACCTGTAGAAAAAGAAATTTGGGACGGAAAAGATTCAAATAACAACTTGTCTCCAAACGGTTTTTACTCGTATTTAATCAAATCTGTCGATAAGGCGGGAAATTCGAATTTTGCGGAAATTAATAACATAGAACTGAAAAACATCAATACGCCGCTATTTTTAACGCTTTCAGACGATAAATTTTCGCCTAATTCGGATGGAAAATACGATACTCTGGATTTAAAACCGATTTTGGGAGTAAAAGACGACCTTGAAGTTTATAAAATCGAAATATTTAACTCTGATAAAAAAATCGTCAGAAAATTTGAAGGTTTAAAATCAATTCCGGACAGAATAACTTGGGACGGTCTGGATAATTCGGGAGTTGTAGTCCCGGACGGCGGTTACTACGCAAAATTATCTGCAATTTATAGATTTGGAAATAATCCCGAAGTTGAATCGGCTCAATTCTTAGTAGACAATACGCCGCCTAATATAGAATTGACAATGTCGCCGCAATACTTCTCGCCGGATAACGACGGAGCCGACGACGAACTGACTATGTCGATAAAATCTTACGATTTAACCGGAATAAAGGATTGGACTTTATCGATTATGAATCCCGCTAAAACCAAAGTTTTTAACAGTTTCTCCGGAACGGGAAAACCGACGGAATTAATTATTTGGGACGGGGTAGGAAAAAACGGCGAATTAGTTGAAAGCGCCGAAGATTACCCATTACTGCTGAGGGCTGAAGACGTCGTCGGCAACGTAATATCAAAAGAACTGGATCCTATAATGGTGGATATTCTTGTTGAAAAACTCGACGACGGCAGATTAAAAATAAAAATTAGTAATATAGAATTCAAACCCGAATCCTCTGAAATGACGGACTCCGATAAAAACGGAAAAATATTAGAATTACTATCGAAAGCTCTAAAAAAATACAATCTCTATAATATTACAATCGAAGGGCATGCAAACAGATTTATTACGGGTAGATTTAACGAAGAGTACGCCAGAAAGTTATCTAAAGACAGAGCCGAATTCATAGCAAATTCGCTATCCAAAAAAGGGATACAATTGAAAAGAATAACGACCGAAGGAAAGGGGGGAGACGACCCGATTTTTATTCCTGTTGAGGACGGCAGAGAGTACACAAAAGAGGAGTTAGACGATATTAAAGATAAAAAAGGAAAAAATAGACGCGTGGAATTTTATCTACAAAAATGAGATAAATATTGACACAAACTTATATTAATGTTATATCGGTTCGTATCGCCGACGGCGTTTCAAGCGCGCTAGCGCGCTTGAAAAAGCGGCGTCGCGCTATTTTGGCAACGTCGCCAAGCGGTAAGGCAGAGGTCTGCAAAATCTCTATCAGCGGTTCAATTCCGCTCGTTGCCTAAAAAAATATTTAGCCCGAGTGGTGGAATTGGTAGACACCCAGGACTTAAAATCCTGTGGACGCAAGTCCGTACCGGTTCAATTCCGGTCTCGGGCATAAATTTTACAGGCTATTTAATTTGAGTTAAATAGCCTGTTTTTATTAAAATATGGCTAAAAAAATTATTACCCTTATTATCAATACCCCCGAAAAAGACTCTAACCTACTCTATCTCTCAAATTTTTTTTGTATAGATCCCTTTGCTCTTTTAGTTGAAGAGGGCAAAACGATCGCATGGATTCCTTCTACAGAGTTTGAAAAAGCCAAAGCGCAAAGCTCAATCAATACCGTATATAATTTATCCGAATACTTAGATAAAATAGGTCGAGAGAAAAAATTAATTCAACTCAAATCTTCCGTAGTAATCGATTATTTAAAACGCAATAGTAAAGATTATTTGATAAAAGTTCCCGAATCGTTTCCGGTTATTGAAGCGGATAATTTTAGAAATTGCGGATTTGAACTATCGGTCGTACAAGAACCTTTTCTTCCGCAAAGAGCCGTAAAAAGTCAAACCGAAATAGATATGATTCGCGAGAATTCGTTAAAAAACAGCCAAGTTATGAACGAAGTTAAAAATATCATTCAAAATTCGACGGTTGATTCAAAAAACATATTAGTTTACGAAGGGCGACGATTAACTTCCGAATATATTCAAAGTTTTATTTTAAAACAATTTCTCGATCGCCGTCTTTTTTCTCAAAGCGCGATAGTCGCATTGGGAGATCAGGGTTGCTCTCCTCACGAGTACGGTAGCGGATTTGTATACGCGAATCAATCGATTATAGTCGATATTTACCCAAGGAGCGTAGACAACCTCTATTTTTCAGATATGACCCGAACTTTTTGCAAAGGCAAAGCGCCTGATGAATTAAAAAAAATCTACAACGCCGTATTGGAAATTCAAACGAGATTATTAGAAAAACTTCACGCGCGTGAAGACGGAAAAAAATTACACAACTTTGTTATAGAGTTTTTTGAAAATAAAGGTTATAAAACGGGAGTTAAAGACGGTTTTTTACAAGGCTTTTTTCACGGAACCGGACACGGTTTGGGACTAGATTGCCACGAAGCGCCTTATATATCAAAAAACGGATCGGAATTTGAAGAAAATAATTTGGTTACGGTCGAACCCGGATTGTATTATTTGGGCGTAGGAGGAGTAAGAATTGAAGATCTTGTAGTTATAAAACAAAACGGTATCGAGAATTTGACGAATTTTGAAAAAATATTGGAGATAGAATAACGGAAAAATTATGATAAAAAATAATATAAATTATATTTTAGAAAATATTGCCGGGATTAAACAAAAAAACGGAATAGACTATGATATTAATTTAGTCGCCGTTACAAAAAATTTCCCGGCGGAAGACGTTCTTGAAGCGTATAATTGCGGAATTACGCTTTTCGGCGAAAACAGAATACAAGAAGCCGATATAAAATACAATAGCGATATATTGAAAGAAAAAAAGTTAGAACTGCATATAATTGGACATTTACAAAGAAATAAAGCTAAAACTGCCGTAAAAATAGCAAGTATGATTCAATCCATAGATAAAATAGAAACTCTTGATTCTGTTGAAAGACATTGCTCTTTGATAAACAAAAAAATTGATTACTTACTTGAAATCAATACCTCTAACGAGAGTCAAAAAATGGGGGTATTCCCCGAAGAAACCGATAAAATCGTCGAAGAAATTTTGAAAAAAGATTATAAATTCTGCAATATAAGAGGCGTTATGACGGTAGGTCCTCTATGCGAAGATCAAGCTGAAATAAGAAAATCTTTCAGAAACCTAAAAAATATCTTCGAAAAATTAAATAAATATTTTCAAAAAAAGGATTTTGATATAATATCTATGGGAATGAGCGGAGACTACCCCATAGCCATAGAAGAAGGCGGCAATTTAATTCGCATTGGAACGGGAATTTTTGGAAAAAGATGACAAAACTATTTAAATATTTTATTATTACTCTCTTTTTTTTTAATACCGCGCTTGCGTTTTCCGATGAAAAATCGGCTTATTCTATCATATTTCAATCAATAAGCATAAATATTGATAAAAACGACAATCTAAAAGACTATTATCGCCTAGAATATTATTTTAACGACCAATACGTTTCGTTTAACAACGGCAAATTTTCGCGCAATAACGCCGACTTTTTCGGCGATTATTATTTAACTCCCTCAAATATCGGATTGATGGAATTCAAAAAAAAAGAAAACGTCTTTAGAAGAATGGAGATTCTTTTTTTTGGATCGCTAACAATCGTTTCGTTTGCCGGCTGGCTTAGTTTTTCGATATTCAACATAGTTATTTACGGCGATACGTTTGGAATAATCAGAAAAGAGCAGTTCTTGCCGTTGTATCTTGGAAGCAGCGTCGTATCTTTATCGGTATCTGTAAGCGACTTGCTTATCAATATTAAAAACAACAAAAAAATTGTAGAATTCTATTAATATATGAAAAAAAAATACGCTTTTTTTGTTAACGAATTTTTACAAAACAAAAGACTCGACGTTGCAATTACAGAAAAATTTTCTTTTATTACCAGATCTTCGTTAAAAAACAGCATTGAATTATTAACCGTTAATAAAAAAAATCAAAAGTTATCTTATAAATGCAAATTGGGAGATAAAATATATTTTGAATACGACGAACCTCCCGCTCTTGAAAAAGAAGATATAAAACCGGAAAAAATTGATTTAGATATTATTTTTCAGGATCAAAACTATTTAGTAATTAATAAACCTTACGGTATGGTAGTCCATCCGGCGAAGGGGAATTTTTCGGGAACTTTGGTAAACGCGTTGTTAGGATTGAATATCGATTTATCCGACGTTGATAAATCTCGACCCGGAATAGTCCATAGAATCGATAAAGAAACGTCGGGATTGATAATTATAGCAAAAAACAACAAATCTCACGTTTATTTGCAGGAATTATTTAAAAACAGAGAAATATCAAAAAAATACAGAGCCATAGTAAAGGGGTATTTTAAAGAACCTTCGATACTAATCCAAAACAACATCGGTCGCGATCCAAATAATCGGCTAAAGATGACCGTCGTTGAAAACGGAGGAAAATATAGCGAAACTTATGTAACCGTAATATCAAGAAATAAGGAGATGTCTTACCTTGACATTGATTTATTAACGGGTAGAACTCACCAAATTAGAGTACATCTATCCGATATGGGATATCCGATAATAGGGGATAAAATATACTCAAGAAAAAGTTTAAAATACAAAGACGCGCCCTTATGTCTCGTCTCGTATCGCCTATCTTTTTTTGATATTTTCTCAAATAAACTACTGGATTTCGCCATAGACGAACCAAAAGAAATGAAAATCATTTTGAATAATATTAAAAATTAAACCGTTATTTGATTTTATTTGGCAAAAAAGCAAGTTAAAATCAATTATTTACGATAATTATTGACTTTTTTAAGAAAATTTTATAACTCTCTATTAGAAGGTTTTGATCTGAGAGGAATTCTTGAATTATCAATATAACAATAGATATAAGAAAAAAAACAGTCCGGTTATAATTTTTTCTCTGATTATCGTATTAGTTCTAGTATCGTTATCTGCGTTTTTTTTATTCAGGTATGCAAAAAAAAATAAAGATATAGTTACTAAAAAAAACGAAATTCAAAAATACTATCAGAAATTATTTGAAGAGAGGAATTTCACATTAATTATCGAAAAAATTGAAAACGAATTAAAAAACGATCCTTTTTCGGTAAAATATTTGATGTTTCGGGGATATTCGTTTTTTTTGTTGGGCGAAGAGGAGAAAAACATACAAAAAAGAAATTCATTTTTATATTCGGCGCTTATAGACTTACGCAAAGTTTTAGCGTTAGGCGTTTCTGCAAAAAATAAAGAGAATATCTTTTTGGCTATTGGTAAAATATACTATTATTTAGGCGAAAATTACTATAGATTAAGCGTGGATTATTTGAGCCGAGCTTTGGAATCCGGTATGGTTAGAAAAGATTTATACTATATACTGGGATTAGTTCATTCAAATATCGGTTCTTACGATAAGTCGATTGAATATTTTAAAGAATCGCTAAAAATCGAAGAATCGGATTTTTTATTATTGGCTTTGGGTCTAACGTATTATAAAAACGACGATAGCGATAATACTATAAAATATCTAAATAGAGTAATAAAAATCTCAAATAATCCGAAAATTATTGAGAAGAGTTTTTTTCTGTTAGGAGAAATTTATTTTAATCAAAATAAATTCTCCGAATCGTTAGATTGTTTTAACAAAGTTATTGATTTGAATGAAAATAACTCCTCCGCTTATTTTTACCGAGGGGAGATTTATTTAAAATATAATGAAAAAATTAAGGCTCGAGCGGAATGGAGAAAAACTCTACTGATTGATCCAAGCCATATTAGAGCGTTAAAAAGAATATATTGAATTTATTTTACGAGGGGAATTATGTCAAAAATTTCAGAGATGTTTTCGTTAGATTTGGGAATTGATTTGGGAACGGCCAATACTTTGGTTTACGTTAAGGGAAGAGGCATAGTATTATCGGAGCCGTCAGTTGTAGCGGTTGAAAGAGGCACTAAAAGAGTTATCGCAGTCGGGCAAGAGGCTAAAAGAATGTTGGGAAGAACTCCCGGCGATATAATTGCGATAAGACCGCTGAGAGACGGCGTTATTGCGGATTTTGAAACAACCGAAAAAATGATAAAGTTTTTTATCGAAAAAGTTATGCCAAAATCTCTATTTAAACCAAAACCGAGAGTCGTTATGGGCGTGCCTTCTTGCATAACCGAGGTTGAAAAAAGAGCCGTTAGAGAGTCTGCCGAACAGGCGGGATCTAAAGAAATTTATCTTATAGAAGAGTCTATGGCGTCGGCTATCGGCGCAAATATTCCCATTAACGAACCTGCCGGAAATATGATATGCGATATCGGCGGCGGGACTACGGAAATCTCGGTAATTTCATTAGGCGGTATGGTAATATCGAACGCTATAAGAATCGGCGGAGACGAGTTTGACGAAGCGATAATAAAACACATCAAATTGGTGCACAATCTCGTCATAGGCGAATCGAGCGCCGAAGAGATAAAGATCAGAATAGGAAACGCTTATCCTGAAAGAGAAGTAAAAAAAATTGAGATAAAAGGACGCGATACAATCAGCGGACTGCCTAAAATATTGGAGATGGACTCTTTTGAGATCAGAGACGCTCTACAAGAACCGATAAATATAATTGTCGAAGAGATAAAAAAGACGCTGGATCAAACTCCGCCGGAACTCGCCGCAGATATAGTCGAAAGAGGTATCGTTTTGACCGGCGGCGGAGCTTTATTAACCGGTTTATCAAAACTGATTAGTTCCCAAACCGGAGTGCCCGTTATCATAGCCGAGAATCCTCTTCTTTGCGTAGCCCTTGGAGCGGGAAAATTTTTGGAAACGATATTGAAAAAATAATGTCAAAATTTAAAAATTTTATCCACAAAAGGCGAAGAGGCGTAATATATTTAATTCTCATAACTGTTTCGTTTGTTTTAATATTTTCTTCCGGAAATAAGGTAGTATTGTCAGGTAAAAATATATTTTACTCTATAATATACCCATTTCAATTTATAGCTAATTCAACCGGAAATTTTATTCAAAACACTTTAAATTCCATATCGCAACTTAATAAAATTAAAAAAGAGTTAGATAAAACCCGCTCCGAACTTGATTCTTATAAAAAAGTAATAGTCGATTTTAACGAGTTAAATTCGCAAATACAATCTTTAAAAAATTTATTAAAATTGAAAGAATCAATGGATTATCAAATTGTAGCGTGCGAAGTAATCGGAAGAGATTACAGAAAGATGAACGAAGTCGTCTTTATAAACAAAGGCTCGTCGTCGGGAATAAAAGAAAATATGCCTGTAATAAGCTACGCCGGCGGAAAAAGAGCTTTGGTTGGAAAAATTGCCGAATGTTCTCTCTTCAGCTCTAAGGTCGTTACTTTAAACAATCCCAATTATTCGGTTGGCGCTCTTATTGTAAGCGATAGAACGCAATGTCTTATAAAAGGAGATAATACAAAAAACGACTTGGTCAAACTCTTGTATATTCCAAAAGATTTTACCTTAAAAGAAAACAAAACGGAATATGTTTATACCTCCGGAGACTCGATGATATATCCGAGGGGATTAGAAATCGGTAAAATAGAAAAGATTATTCCGTCGGAAAGATATGAAAATTTTAATGAAGCGGAAGTTCGTATATCGACGGAATTAACTAAACTTGAATACGTTTTAGTTTTAAAAACGAACTACAAAGAAGATGATTTTCAATCTTTGGAGATACCGGAATGATAAAAAAAATTATAATAAACGGAATAGTTTTAGTTGTAATAACCGCGTTGTATTTTACAAGAGTTATTAATGTTATATCGATCAAAGACGTTTTGCCTGATTTCTTGCTAATTTTAACTATTTTCAACGGAATTTTTATAAGCCCGACTTTTGGCATTATATTTGGCTTTTCAGCGGGAATATTATACGACGTTCAAACGTTATCTATAATAGGAATTAATTCAATTATTTATTCAACGGTAGGTTATCTAACGTTTATTCCGATAAAAAGAGTGGAAATAGACAATAGTATAATATCTTCGATAATTGTTTTTATTTTTATAATAGTAAAATTGATAATTTTTCTTATTTTATCGGCGATATTCAGAGATAATAGTGAAATAGCGTTATATTTTAAGAATGTTTTTGCAATCGAAACAGTTTATACGCTTATAATAGCGATACCGATTTTTTACATTTATAAAAGGTTATTTAGAAAAACAAAAAACAGAATTAGTTTTTAAGGAACATTTTAATTAATGAGCGATTCAAAATTATCAAAATCCGGGAAAAACAGAGAATTTCAAAAAAGACTAATTGCCGTTATAACTGTTTTTATCTTTTCATTTATAGTTTTATTGTCTGTAATTAGTTTTATTCAACTTTTCAGAAATCCGGAATTTACTAATAGAACAAAAATTAATAGAGAAAAGATCGTAAGAATTCCTCCTATCAGAGGCAAAATATTCTCTTCGGACGGAAATATTCTTGCCGATAATAAAACTATTTTTAACGTTTATATTAATCCCAAAGAGTTATCTTCCAACTTTCAAGATAGACAAAAAAGTCTTTTTTATTTGGCGAACGTTTTAAATTACAATTACAGCGATATTGAAAAAATATTAAGTTCAAAAGCCAAACAAAAAGGGGACGTTTTAATCTCAGAAAATATTTCATTTAGCAATTATATTAAAATCAAAGAAAATATAGAAAAACTTCAAGGAGTTATAATAAAAGAAGATTCGGTCAGGCACTACCCGTTCAAAAATACGTTAAGCCACGCTCTCGGCTATATAGGTCCGATTGATTCAAACGAATACGCCGTCAAAAAACAATTGGGGTATATCCAACTTGACGTTATTGGAAAAAATGGAATTGAAAAAGAGTATGAGAGCGAATTAAGGGGGAAGGAAGGACGAAAAGTATTTATCGTCGACGCCCGTATGGTGATTCAGGAAGAGGATTACAGTAAAGAAATAACCGCTCAATCCGGTTCGGAAGTCGTTCTAACTATAGATTTATTTCTTCAAAAAACGATTGAAGAGACGTTAGCGGATAGAACAGGAACTATACTCGTAATGAAACCGCATAACGGCGAAATTCTTGCAATGACAAGCTATCCCAATTTTGATCCGAATATTTACGTCATGGAAAATGAAGAGAATTATGAAAAAAAAAGAATGATAGAACTTGACACAAAAGACACCCCTTTGATAAACAGAAACATACAAACGCTCTACCCTCCGGCGTCTGTATTTAAAATTGTTACAGTAACGGCTATTCTCAATGAGAATCTTATATCTCCATACAAACAATTTTATTGCGGAGGTTTTTACCAATTAAATAATCAGATATTTGGTTGTTGGATAAGACCGGGAGCGCATGGATTTCAAAATCTGGAAGACGCGCTGGCAAATTCTTGCGACGTATATTTTTATAACGCCGCGCTAATAGTCGGTATCGATAGGATATCCAAATACGCCGTTGATTACGGATTTGGACAGCCCTTAGGCGTCGATATTCCTTATGAAAAAAGCGGCTTGATCCCGTCGGTCAAATGGAAAAAAGAGCAAAATCAAAACTGGCATCACGGCGATACGTTAAACTCGGTAATAGGACAAGGGGACGTAAAAGTAACTCCGCTTCAATTAGCAAACCTATTAAGCGTCGTATGCAATAAAGGCAAATCTTACAAACCCCGATTTATCAAAGAGATAAGATCGTCTACAGACGGCTCGACGATAAAAAAATACGATAGAGAGCTTTTAACCGATATGAAAATAAATCAAAACGTTTTTTACGAAGTAGAAAAATATCTAAGATCAGTTGTTATCGTCGGCACAGGTAAATGGGCGTTTTGGGGAAACGACCTTAAATTTGTCGGTAAAACCGGCACAGCCGAGATCGGTATGAGCAATAAAAAAATGACGCATTCGTTATTTGCCGGATACGGTCCCATAGACTATCCGCCGGAAGAGCGTATAGTAGTCGTTACTCTTGTCGAAAATGATAATAACGAGTATTTGAAATATTCGGCAAGATTGTCAAATTTAGTTTTTAATTCGTGGTATAAAAAAGAAAGTTTTAAAGAATCGGCAAAAAGATTTGGATTTCCAATACTGGATTCTTACAAATAAACGCATAGAGGAAAATATTATGAAAATTCAGAAATTTATTTCAAACTTTGACTATATTATTTTTATATCTGCTATATTGTTGACAATTATCGGGATTTTATTCATTTATTCTGCAAATCTAAGTAGATCGGATCTAAATAGAGAATTTATTAAACAGATCATTTTTGCGGTAATCGGTTTAATTATTCTTATTACCTTACTTTTTATTCCGACAAAAAACATAGCGGACTTTTCATTGACTTTCTATATTATATGCATCTTTGGATTGATAATTACTCTGTTTTTTCCATATATTAAAGGGCAAAGAAGATTGAATATCTTCGGCGCATCTTTTCAGTTTTCCGAGTTTATGAAAATAGCGACAATTTTTTTATTATCTTTGTATTATTCTAAAAAGAATAAAGAGGAGATGAGAAATATCCTTACGTATATAGTAGGATTGCTTATTGTTTTAATTCCGGTGGGATTAATTTTGTTGCAACCTGATTTGGGAACAATGCTCGTTTTTATTCCGATAGTCTTAGTAATATCTTTTATGGCGGGAGTAAAAAAGAGATATATAGTTTATACTATTTTATTTATTTTTTCTATTACGATTATTCCCGTTGCGACTTCCATAAACCATCTTTTTTTTAACGATGAAAACGAGTTTATATACCTGCTTTTAAATCCTAAATATATAATTATCGTTTTTTCAACATTAATAGTTACTATAATAATCGCCATTTTAGCTTATTTTAACGTTATAAAAGGTATTAACGATAAATTCAGACTGTTTTTTTATTGGTATATTTTTTTTATGTCGATTTTTATTATCGGAGGGGCGTTATCTTATCCCGTCGATAGATATATTTTGAAAGGATACCAAAAAGACCGCCTTCTGATTTTTTTCAATCCTGAATTTGATCCTAAAGGCAAAGGATTTCATATAATACAATCAAAAAACACAATAGGCAACGGCGGTCTTTTTGGCAAGGGATGGACTAAAGGGGAGCTTACTCAAAATTATTTTTTACCCGAGCAAGCTACCGATTTTATTTATCCGGTTATAGCCGAAGAAAAAGGATACGTTGGAAGTTTGATAATTTTGATACTATACGGATTGATTTTTTTTAGAGGATTTCGTATAGTTATAAATGCAAGGGACAATTGGAGCGCTTACGTTATAATAGGTCTTATGTCTATGCTTTTATTCCATATATTTGAAAATATGGGTATGTGCCTCGGAATAATGCCGATTACCGGCATTCCTCTGCCTTTTTTGTCTTACGGAGGCTCGTTTCTAATGTCGTGTTTTACGACAATAGGGATTATTTTAAATATAGGTATAAATAAATACCAATATAGCTAGGACGTTATGTTTGAAAATATTGCAAGAGATTTATTAAATTTTCAAAAACCGGCTCGATATATCGGTTCGGAATTAGGTATACCGCAAAAGGATTATGAAAATTCTTTTGTAAGATTTGCTTTGTGCTTTCCCGATCTATATGAAATCGGAATGTCTAATCTGGGAATAAAAATTATTTACGATATAATAAATTCTCTGGAATTTAGCTCTTGCGAAAGAGTATTTTCAGTTTGGCGCGATTTTGAAAAATATTTACGAGATAATAATTATCCTTTATACGCGTTAGAATCAAAATCGCCTCTAAACAGTTTTGATTTTGTTGGTTTTTCCATACAGTACGAACTATTGTTCACAAACTTCCTAAATATTTTGGATCTGGGAAAGATAGAAGTATTAGCTAAAGATAGAAAAGAAGGAAGCCCGATAATAATTTGCGGCGGTCCTTCGGTTACTAATCCTCTACCCTATTCTCCTTTTGCTGATCTTTTTTTGATAGGCGAAGGCGAAGAAGCCATAGTGGAAATTCTATCGGAATACAAATCTTTAAAAGAAAAAAAAATATCGCGAGAAGATATAATAGATAAGCTATCTAAAATTGAGGGAGTTTATTCTCCAAAGTATACAAAAAATATCGTACGAAGAAGAGTTTATCAATCTTTTGTCCGAGACAAGGGGATAAACAATCATATTATTCCAAATATCGACATCGTTCAAAACAAACTTGTCGTTGAGATAATGAGAGGATGCCCTAATAAATGCAGATTTTGTCAAGCCGGCGTTATATACAAACCTTACAGAGAAAAAAGTATCGATACAATCGTAAAATCCATCGACGAGGGGTTGTCAAAACTGGGAATCGACGAAGTAACGCTTGCAAGTTTATCCTCCGGCGATTATTCTAAAATTATTGAGTTGGCTCAAATTTTTAATGAAAAATATAAAAATAAATTCATATCGTTTTCGTTTCCGTCGTTAAGAGTCGAATCTTTCAACAAAGAGTTGCTTCCGCTACTGTCAAGGGTAAGAAAGAGCGGTTTAACGTTTGCTATCGAGAGCGGCGGCGCGGAAGGAAGATTCTCTATAAATAAACCGATCGAACTTGAAAAAATCCTTGATATAATTAACTACGCCATATCTAACGGGTGGAAGATGATAAAACTATATTTTATGATCGGACTTCCAAACGTTTCAAACGAAGCCAACGATATTATAAATTTTGTCGATAATATTCTCCAAAAATTCAGAAAACTCGAAATAAATTTAAACGTCGCGGTATTTGCGCCAAAGCCCCACACCCCGTTTCAATATGTCAGACAAATTTCTATAGAGGAAGCGGAAAAAATATTTGAAAAACTGGAACGGCATTATAAAAAAACCGGAGTAAAAATAAAGAGACACAATCCCGATATGTCGTTTGTAGAGGGGGTTATCGGCAGAGGAGACGAAAATGTCGGTTACGCGTTTTTAGATATTTTCAGAAAAGGGGTAAGATTTGACAGTTGGGAAGAAGAGTTTGATTTTAACAATTATACGGAGTCGTTTGAAAAATTTGATATTACTTACGAGAGATATTTGGAAGAAAGAGGCGACGACAAAATATTTTGGAAATTTATAGATTGCGGAGTCGACGATAAATATTTAAAGAACGAACTGAATAAATCCGTAAATCGTCAAATAACTAAAAGTTGTAAAGAAGAATGCGAAAAAGAGTGCTCTATATGCGGAAACGGCGTAAAAACGGAAGAGGCGCAGGAAAACGGCGAAATTAGTTTGAAAAATGAAAACGCCGAGCCGTCCGATAAAAACTTAAAAATCAGATATTTGATAGAGTTTAGTAAAAAAAATCTTATGAAATATCTCGGACATATCGATTTGTTAAAATATTTTGAAAGACTTTTTAGAAGAGCCGAAATCGACTTGATATTTACAAGAGGATTTAACCCGCATCCGAAAATGCAGTTTTCCTCGGCTTTATCGCTGGGAATCGAGTCCAATTGCGAAATATTAGAGTTTTTTACTCACACCGCTTACGAAACGGAACAATTAATGTCAAGATTGAAGCGTTTAGAACATCCCAATCTGAGTATTCTTAGAATCAAAAAGATAGAGAACTTAAAAAAAATATCGTTTGTCGAACAGATATTTATGACAAAATATATATTATCTTACGACGCCCTATATTACGAAGAGATAAAAAAAAGGGTCGCCGAATATTCTACGCAAAATCTTACTTATATTTTTGAAAAAAACGGCAATACGATTCAGGGAGTTTACTCGGATTATTTATCCTTATATTTAAATAAAGAGGTATTATACGCCGAAGAGTTGAATATTCATAATAAACCTAAAATATTTAACGCTACAGTTGAAATTTTTCAAAATAAAATATATAATATAGAGAAGTCTAAGTGTTATAGTAAGCGCGATGAAAAAATAATGGATTTATTTGATATATTAGACTGAGAGACGCTGTAATGGACGAAACGATCAAAAACATAATTTGCGGCATACTTATCCTTGATAAAAAATTTTCCATTCTGGATATATCCAATGAGTTTGAAAATATTACCGAGTATAAATTGTCGGAACTAAAAGATAAAGGAATCGAGATACTTAACAATACGTTCCTTGAAAAAATATACCTTCAAATGAAGAATAAAGTTTTTAGCGATATTAACGACGAACTAACGATAATATCAAAAACAAAGCAAAAGAAAACAATAAAGAGACGCGTTTCGTATATTATTTCAAACGACGACGTATATAAAATTGTAGTATCTATAGTAGATATAAGCGACTCGAAAAAATACGAACTCGAAATCTTTAACTTCCAAAAACTGGAGACTTTGAGCGCTATAACTAAGTCGATCGCTTTAGAGTATAACAATTTATTAGCGGCGATTATGGGTTTTTCGTCGTTTCTCAAATCTATGGTAAATCCCACAAATGAGATATATAACTATCTAAATATTATAGAGAATAACGCAAATAAAGCCTCTACCCTAACCAATCAGCTTATGAGTTTTGCCGGGAATAACTATTTTAGACAAGCTCAAATTGAATTAAATAAATTGATTAAAAGCAACATCGATATATTTCAGAAATCTTTGACGTCAAATATTACTATAAAAGAAAATTTATACCAAGGGGAGATACTACTATACTGGGATGAAAACCAGATTCACCAAATAATTATAAACACTATACTAAATTCAAAAGAAGCTATTGAAGAGGCTAATATTGAAGAGGGGATAATAGAAATTTCTACAAATATCGTCGACGGCGACATAATTTATGAAATATCGGATAACGGAATAGGGGTATCAAACGACAATGCCGATAAAATTTTTGAACCGTATTATACGACCAAAGAGATAGGCAAACATACGGGATTGGGACTTTCGGTTACTCAAGGGATAATAAAAAACATGAACGGATCTATATCCTGTAAACAAATCGACGAAAAAACAGTTTTTAAAATAACTATCCCTTATAAAGAGCCTAGCGTAAACGAATTTTTTGTTAAAGATTTTAGAGGATCAAATCAAAATATATTAATTATCGACGACGTCGACGAGATCAGAAATTTAGCCTCGGTTTTATTAAAAAATAAAGGATTTAACCCGATAGGCGCCAAATCCGGCAAAATGGCTCTCGACATACTTCATAATAATAAAATCGACTTGGTATTATTAGATATTGTTATGCCTGAAATGACCGGCGAAGAATTTTTTAAAGTAATCAACAGACTATACCCGGAGATTCCGGTTATATTGCTAACGGGCTGTATGGAAGAGGATATAGTTAAACCTATGATGGAAAAAGGCTTGAAAGACGCAATACTTAAACCTTTTCAGACGTTTGATTTTTATAACAAGATAGCCAAAATTTTTAACGACTAGTCAAAGCCTTTTTCATAACCTCTATAGGCGCTTCTTTGCCTGTCCAAATTTCGAAAGATTTTGCGCCTTGATAAACCAGCATATCTTTGCCGTCGATAAAGTTTTTAATGTCGCTTGGCGTATGCCAGTACTTGAGATCAAAATATGTCGTTTCGCCGTTATAATTTTGAATTAGATTTTTAAACTCCTGAGTAGTAGAATTTATAACCAAAGAGTAGTCGTCGACAACGGAGTTAATATTGTTGAAATCGACGGGGCGCGCAAAATCAAAAATCTTACAAATATCGTCCGCTTTACTCATAGTTCTGTTTGTTATGGAAATATCTGAAACGCCGTATCGTTTCAGTCCATAAATCGCTCCGGGAGTCGCGCCGCCCGCTCCAATTATCAAGACTTTAGCGTTTTTATCAATTTTATTATTCTCCAGAGTTTTGAAAACTCCATACCAATCGGTATTATGTCCTATCCATCGGTTATTTTTTACCTCTATCGTATTTGCCGACCTAATCGCTTCGACTTCGTCGGAGAACTCGTCTATATGCTCCATAATATCGAATTTATAAGGAACGGTAACATTCATTCCAAGCAAATCCATTTTTTTTAATCCGGCGACTACGTCGTTGAAATGTTTTTTTTCAATTTTTAAAGCGAGATATACAGCGTTAATATTCAGATACTGAAACGCGGCATTTTGAAATACGGGCGACTTGGAATGTTCGACAGGATCGCCGATAATAAAAGCCGCTTTTGTTTGAGCATTAATATTATTCATAATTAAATAATGTGCCCGGGAGGGGACTCGAACCCCTACAGACTTGCGTCCACTAGGACCTGAACCTAGCGCGTCTACCAATTTCACCACCCGGGCCTTGTTTGCGTAATAATAGCATAATTTTGATAAAATATCAATTATTATGATTAACAAACGCGACAATTGTCGTATTATTTTTTTATTAGCTCCATACGAAGCGGCGTTCTATTTTTTACATTTTCGATTTTATCGCCTTTGATGATAGAATATTCTGTAAATTTAACCGGCATGGTCGCAATCCAGTCTTGCGAATATACTGCAAAGTGAAGATGAGGAACCGTAGTGAAGCCGCTATTGCCAAGGCGAACGAGGGGATCCCCTTTTTTTACGACGTCGCCGACTTTGACCACAGACGACCCCTTCATATTATGATGAAACAGGCAATGATAACCGTCGGCGTCTTTGATGGCGATAAAATTGCCGTCCTGCAGAACGGGCTCGAACGACGGAGGAATATCGTCAAAATCGTCCGCAAGGCTCTCGACGACGCCGTCTACGGGAGAGTAAATCGGCATTCCAAAACCGTAATAATCCTCGTTATTGCCCGGTCCGGTTACGTTTGTTTTTAGCGTAGAGCCGTATTTATCCGCGCCCATAAAATCAAAACAATACTTGTGAAAACCCGCATGGGTTATAGCTTCCGGTTCAGAGTTGCCGCCCGAAGTCAGGACGAAGCCTTTTAACGGAAAATCGATACTCAATTCTTTTAGATATTCGGGGCGCTCTTTAATCATAAGGTCGTACGCTTGATAGACTATGGCGATACCTTTCTTTTTATCGCCGGAATGATACGTAAACACACCCCTTGTATGCATAATAAGATATTTTTTATCAAACAACTTTTCAAAATCGTCTATGATATCGAATATCTCTTTAAACCGATTGTCATAGGCGTAAGAAAATAGAATCGCATTTAAGCTATGATAGGCATTGAGCCATATATCAGAACTAAATTTTGTTAAAGCTTCCTTATAGATTTTTAGCGCCGTTTCAAAATCATTTTTTGACTTATAGTATTCGGCATAGGCGTTATACGCGCTTATAAGATTGGGTTTATACCATTGATTATTTTGAAATTTGGCGTAGCCGTATTCGAGAAGCTCTATGGCTTTTTGAAACTCTTTTAACTCTTTTAGAACAGAGCCGTAAGCGAGTATAGCGTCTTCGTGTTCTTTATCAAGGCTGTAGGCGGTGAAGAATAGATCGCGCGCTTCGGTAAATGCGCCCGCGTTGAACTCTTCCCACCCCTGTTTGAGGAGCGAGTCGATATAGGTATTTTTAATATCCGTACTGTTCGGAAACTTAGCCATACCCGACTTTAGTATCTCATTCGCTTTATCGTACAGAGCGCTCTCTTTTAAAAAATACCCGTAGCCGAGATAATTGCCTTCGTCATCGGGCTTTAATTTATACGCCCTCTCGAATAATTTCAAACACTCGGACTTTTTATTTTGCGAATTAAGAAACCACGCGAAATTTTGAAGCGACCAATTTAGATTAGTTTGGACGTCTTTGTCGTCGGGATATTTCTTATATACCTCCTCGATTTGAAGAAGAGCCGCCTCGTAACGCTTTGTTTCCCTTAAAAAATAAGTCAGATTCAGATGATAATTAATCTCGTCGGGAAACTTTTTTATCGCTTCGTAACATAGTTCGACGCCGCGTTCAAACTTTTTTTCGCCGGCCAATTTGGAGATTTGTTCATAGTAATAGTTTTTATCCTGCGAATATACGCTCGTACAAAGAAATAGCGTCAGCGTTAATAGAAAAAATATATTCTTTTTCAAATTTTTATCCTCGTTGAAATAATTATAAATGTAGTCTATTCAAGTCTATCATTTGCCGAATAGAGCAAGAACGACCACTGCAATCAGGTTAATGAGTATTACCGAAATCATAAAGATATTGCCGATAAGCGAATTTCTTATGAAGGACCATATTTTTATATCATGCCCCAAAACCATGGTTACGCAGAAAAGATTAATAAAAAAAATACCGGCGGCTACAACCGCAGAGGGTTTACCCCAATATCGCCTGGTTAAAATAAGAGCCGCGCCCACTATTAACAAAACCGCCTGCATTAGCAATGTTTTCATAGTTTAAAACCTCTTTAGAATATACTACCATAAAATTCAAAAAATGTCGAGATGCTTTTTATGGGTATTAGCGTGTGGAAAAAGAACGATGCGGTAGTCATGTAGAATATTGAGAGGCGATACTATGTCCATATTTTACATCCGACAAACGTCTATTTGGCGAGACGTATCTGGGTTTTTATTTTCGGAAGAAAACGATGTAGGCCGCGACCATACGCTTGATCTTAGGATTGCTTGTTAGCCCTCTCACTTCGAGTTTTTTTGAGCCCTCGAAGTAACCCGTATCGCCGCTAAACTCCCATTTGCGGCTTCCGTCGACGTAGAGTACGTTGCCCGACAGTTCGCCCACGCGGGAACCGTCGCGGTAAATAGCGCCGCTGTCAGCGATCTCGCCAACGCGGCTGCCGTTAGCGTACACCGCGGCGCCGTTTACCTCGCCTACCCGACTTCCGCGTATGTAGATGACGTCGCCTGAAATTTCGCCAACATTAGAGCCTTCGTCATAGATCGCGGGGTTAGCCTGTCCCCCGGAGCTACAGACTAACATTCCCATAAGTAGGATGCGCAGGATTGTTTCATAATACCCCTCATTGTTGAAATAATTATAATTGAATTTTGATAATTATGCAAATGTAATGGTAAAAAAAATAGTTTTTTATGATAAATATTCTGAGAACTGTCTGTAATTAAAGACGATCATGTCGACCAGCGAGAACAGGTAAAGGGCAATGTCTAAGCATAAGACTCCCCGATCCGCGCAGGTTACGAAGCCGCCGGCAAAGGTAAAGTATACCGCAGAAAACGCCGGCAGTAGCAGAACCGCTAAACCAATCAGGACTCCCGGATTTTTTTTTATATATTGGCTCTTTTTTTTCCATGAGAAAACCAGCCTCGCGAATCCGGTTTTATTATTCTGTTTTTCTTCTTCGGTCCAGGGATGAAAAAGCGCGGCTATCGTAATAGAAAAAACAATGCCGCTTAATGATACGGAGGCGTTAACGGTCATTATCCTGAGCAGAGAATCTGTTCCGTAAAAAATCAGATACAGCGTATGGTTCAGAACTGCGGGGATAAAGAGCATGGCGGCTCTGCGGATGTTCCGGGGAAAAGACTCATAAACGAGGACGAATCCCGCCACAAGAAAAAACAGCAGTCCAAAACCGGCAAACCATGACGTCCATCTGAGAGCGGGCGGTATATCTATTCCGCCATGCATCGCTATTAGCAGTACGGCAGGCAACAATAGATACCAGACCATATATATCGACATTATAATTTTGTTAAGTAATGATCGTTTTTCTTTCATTTTTTTACTCCGGATGCGAAATAATCTGACACCGCTCCGCATTGAAATAATTATAATTGAATTTTGATAATTATGCAAACGTAATGGTAAAAAGAAGCGATCCGTCGGTTTTTTGGGGATTGACGCATATGCGGCGCGCTCCCCGATAGAAATTTGACGCATATGGGAGCTACATACGCGCGACTATTGAACCCTCAATTTCGCGTCCCGCGCGTGCCCGATAGGATAAAATGACACATATGGGATATTTTGTTCTTAACGGCGCAAGCCCCGATAGGGTCCCGGCATGAGCGGTATTTAGTATTTTAGTATATTCAAAACGGGAATTCCCGCTTTTATCGGGGCGCGACAATTGTCGCATACGCGTTAAACCAAGCTGCATATGTGTCAAAATAAATTTGACACATATGCGTTGGATTGAGATTGCCTCTTAAAAATTGACACATATGGGACAAATATTTTTAATTAGCAAAATATTTGTCATTTTATAAAAATTTATACAAGTTTTTGTAAAGAGTTTTCTACTTTTAGTTGTTATATATATAAAAGAAAAAGGAGAAAATTTTATGAAAAACAAAAAACATTTATTTCACTTTATAGTATCCGAATCTATGAATAACAACGTCATAGATTTTCTACTAAAAGAGTTCAAAATTAATACGTTCAGCGAGTTATTTGAAACTATGTTTCGCCTCGTTAACAAAAAAATACCAAAGATGAAAGGAATAATCGGGAATTATCGCTCCGAATACGCCGTTATAGACAATACTGACGATAAAAGGCTAGATAAATACCTTAGAATCAGCGAATCGGACTATCTCCAAATAAAAAGATGGCATTCTTTGTATAACGAATTCGGTATGGCTTCGACGGTTCGCGATATTATCTTGTTTTTTTATAACGGCGTCGTGAAATACGGGTTGGAAGGATTTCTTGAGATTGTTGGGAGGAAATTAAGGATTGATAGATTGAAAAACGACTTTTTGGGTAAAATGACACAACTGTTGAGTATAACCGCTCGAAAACAGCTACTACACGCCCTCGTAATCGAAAATTATCCCAAATACGTCTACTATACGTAAAATTAATTTTTTATTCCACCCAAAAAACTGACGGATTACCCATATGTGTCAAAAAAAAATTGACGTATATGCGACGATTATAACTTGTCCAGATTATCGACTACTCGATCCAAAAATTTATACATCATAACAAGCGAGCGCTCTTGAATTGCCGTTATATTATCTCTATTAGAGTGTATATTTTTCCAGACGGAAGGCATATCTTTAATATTTTCTTCCGAACGATTATAATACTGCGCTTCTGAAAACGGAATAATTCCTATTAAAATACCGGGGATTCCCATAACGTGAGCCGATAACATATCTGAGTTTGTTACTGAAGTTTTTATATATTTATAATTATATAATTTTGCTATATTTTCAATAAATATAACCGAACGATCAGCGCTTTTTACTCTACCTGAATATTCGGCTATCATTATCGAGTCCCCTATTCCGCACAGCTCCAGATTGAATATAGTAACTATTTTTGATTTATCTGAAACATTTTTAAGATAGTTAAAAGAACCGACGGCGGAAATAATCTTGGTCAATCTATCGAGGTTTTCAGAACCGTTAAGCAATCCTCCCAGCGCCTCTTCGTTATCGGTAAATACAATTTTTATATTATAAAGAGGTTTGCGCTGCGCCAGCGACTCCGCTAATTCAATAAGCGCGGCTACCGACGAAGTATTATCGTTCGCCCCTTCGTCCGTATGGGAAGAAATATCGTGATGAGCAAAAAATATTATATCTTTGTCAATCTCGCCTTTAAAGCTTATTTCAATGTTTTTTCCGCGATCGTAAGTAAAAACAGAATGATTTATCCCTTTTTTATCAAGAATATCTATAATTCTCTCGAGTCTTCCGTCTCTTTTCCGGGCGATTATCTCCACATTTTTCTTTATATCCACTCTATCCTCTATAACTTTTCATAAAATCTTTCATCTTATCAAGAATTTCTTTAGGAATAACCTTTTTTTCGCCGTAAAAACCTAATTTATTATTCCTATATTTTGATTCTCCGTGAAAATCCGATCCTCCCGAGCAAAGCAAAGAATATTTACGCGCAATACCTTTATAACGCTTAATAATATTTTTTTTATAACCCGTATAAAAAATCTCAATACCGTCGAGTCCCTTTTCTTTCAAATCTGAAATAAAACTTAATAATAATTTATGATCTTTTATGCCTAATTGATCGGGATGAGCCAAAACGGCTATCCCGCCGGCGGTATGTATTATATCTAGCGCTTCTCTATCGCTTATTTTTTTTCTTTCGATTGATTTTAGATTAGACTCGGACAAATATTTGGAATACGCCTCAAATTCATTTTTTGCGTAACCATTTTTGTATAAAGCGCGCGCAAAATTGGGTTTACCAATATTTTCAATCCTGTCGTTATGACAAAAAAGATCGTCCATATCTAATTTTATCCCCTGTTTAGTTAAAAGCTCTATGAGTTTTTCGTTTCTCTCCTTGCGATACTCTTCAAGCTTCTTTATTAGTTTTAACAATTCAGCATTAGTTTCGTCGATAAAAAGACCTAAAATATGCAATTCTCCGCTATCGCAATCGCAATTAAATTCGATGCCGCTTATCAGCTCGATTCCGACTTTTCGGGCGGTTGTTTTCGCTTTGGATAATCCCGATATAGTATCGTGATCGGTTAACGCAAGAGAGGATATTCCCGAATCGTAAGCTTTTATTACCAACTCTTCAGGAGTCAACGAACCGTCCGATGCGCTTGAATGACAATGTAAATCAATCATTTTTCATTATATCCTCAAATATATTTTTATATTTTAAAGAAATAAGCGAAATATCGTAATTATTGATAAAATATTTGCGAATATTATCTGAATAATCTTTTATTAGATTCCGGTTATTATAAAAAATCAAAATCTTTTTTGCAATATCGTTAGGGTCGTTTTGAGCGGCTAGATAGCCCAACTTTTTATTTTGAACCTCGTATCCTATATCGGTATCCGGGGAGCACAACGCTACAATCGGAGTTCCGGACGCAATAATTCCGCAGAATTTCGACGGAACGCAAAGATTATTAACTCTATCGTCAAGCGATATAATAGCGATATCTGCCAAATTTAGCGACAAATTTAGATATTTTTTTTCCAAATAATTTTCAAATACTACGTTGTTTAGCCCGTATTCGTCTTTTTTTGATATTAACGACTTTTTCTTGCCGCCGTCGCCGATAAACAGGAAAAGTATATCTTGATAATCCTTCAATAAATTAGCGGCGTCGATTAGCGCTTCCAAATTGTGAAACAACCCTATATTGCCCGAATATTGAACGATAAATTTTTGACTATATCCTATTTTCTTTTTTATGTCTTCTTTTTGACTAATCGGAAAAATTACTTTACGGTCCGCCCAATTAGTAACAACCGATATTTTATCGGAATATTTTGGATACAACTCCCCTATTTTATTTTTCATTAATGCGCCGAGCGCGATAATTTTTTCAGCTCTGCCGAATATTTTATTATTAACGCCCTTCCATATTTTAACTAACGCCGAATTTGGTTTGAGATACCCGAGAGCTTCGGCAATCTCCGGATACTGATCGTGTATGAGATATACGTAACGCGCCCCTCTGAGAAAATTTAATAAACAACCGACAACAGCTATATAAGGCGGGTTTGAAACAAATAAAAAAACAGATTTTTTATCGGAAAACAGAAGAAAAAAAAATGTTTTAAACAGAAATTTTAAGCCGTTATATACTCTACCTACTTTCTTATTCTTATCAAGTTTGGTAAATCTAAACCATTTAATTTTTAGTTTATCGTATATCTTCGCGGGTATTTTTTTATCAATTGTAGTAACGATATTAACGTCAAAATATTCAGATAACTCCAAAGCCAACTCTTCCATCAATTGCCCGGTTGAAGCAAAAGAGGGAGGAAAATATTCCGATACAATATATATTTTTTTCAAGATTGTTAAATAGCTCCTCTTCTGAATATTATAGTCTCAACTGTGTATAATAATATTTTAATATCGAAGAAAATGTTAAGATTATTAATATAATACAGATCGTAACTTAATTTTTTGTTCATACCCTCTATGCTGTTAACATACGTATATTTGACCTGAGCCCAACCGCTAAGTCCCGGTTTAACAAGCAGTCTTTTTTTAAATAATGGGACCTCCTTAATTATGTCTTCGATTAGCTCTTTTCTTTCAGGTCTCGGACCTATAAAAGACATATCTCCTATTAATATATTAAAAAGTTGAGGTAATTCGTCGATACGAAAAGCTCTTATAACTTTTCCGACCGCGGTAACTCTCATATCGTTTTCTTTAGCGAGTATGGGCTTCCCGCTCTCCGCGTTAGCCACCATGCTCCTGAATTTGTATATATAAAACTCCTTCCCTTTTAACCCCACTCTTTTTTGAGTATAAAATACTTTACCCTTCGACGTTAATTTTACTAAAACTACCGTTATTAACGTAATCGGGAGCGTTAATACCAATAAAAACAGCGATATAAAGACGTCGCCGACTCTTTTAACCACCTTGGCGTAAAACGTATCAAGACGGTAAGAAGAAAAGAGTTCAAAATGCCTTCGCTTAATTATTTCAGCGGGAAGACTCTGATCCAGATAACCGAATATATCAATTAATGAGTAAATGCTTCCGTCCGCTATCTCATAATCGTTTAATACTTCAAAATTATCTTTACTTATATCTTGTTCGGTATCCACGACAACATATTTGTAATTTGACAACTTATCGCTTAACTCTTTTTTCCCGACATTCATATTTAAATACTCAACTTCATAAAAAAACCATTTATTATATTGGGTTATGAGCTCTTTTAACAATCTAAAATTGCGCTCCTCGCCAAAAAAAAGAATACTGCCTTTTTGCGATCTTTTGAGAATTATAGAAAAAGACAACTTATTATAAAAAGAAATAATAAAAGGGATAATCAAAAATCCTAAAAAGAATACAAATCGCGCAAAATCAATCTTTGTAAAAAAATAAACGCCGCCGATAACCCCAATAGAAACAAGAGATATAAAAATATTTGTTAATATTGATTCTTTAATTTGAGATATTTTATTTAATTCGTAAATCTTAAACGATATATTTAATATAACGATTATAAAAGAGTAAATCATTAGAGATATTAATACTTCTAAATCAATATCTCTTTTATCGACGTCTGCAAAATCAAACCATTTATATCGTATAAAAAAGATTATAACAAAAATCAAAAACGAGAGTATGAAATTTGAAATAATAAAAAACACTCTGTTAAATTTAAACATAACGTCTCCGAAATATTATCGTTTAAAATAGGAAAATAAATTAAAACGAAAATCAAATCCGATATCGCAATCTTTAAAATATATAAGAAATACAATTAATACAGCCCACAAAATTACGGCGGTAACGATTCCTACGTCCTTAACGGCAATATCTTCGGGATTTGCCCCCATATTCTTGCAATAAACAAGATATAAATATCTAAAGACTCCATAAATCACAAAAGGAAAAGAATATATAAGATTATCAACGCCAAGTTTCTCAACTACTTCTCTATCCATAGAATATAACGCGTAACTCATAACGGCGACCGACGCAGAAATAATGATAAATATATCAAGAACCTGAACCGTATAATCTTTTAGATTAGTCCTACAATTAACGGCTTCTTCGCCCAAAATATTTATCTCGTTGCGACGTTTGCAAAATCCCAAAAATAAACTCAAAGCAAACGTCGCTAAAGCCATCCAATGGCTTAAATTTACGCCTATAGCGACGGATCCCAACAAAACTCGCAGAAAAAATCCAAAAGCTATTATAAAAACGTCGATAACGACTATACGCTTTAAAATATAACTGTAAAAAACGTTTGTTATAACATATATTAAAAGAATAATAGTTGCGTCGAGTCCTAAAAATAACGAAACGAATATCCCGAATATTAAAAATACCGCCCCAATGATAAAGGCTTTTGTCGTAGATATTTTGCCCGAAGCTATAGGTCTTTTGGATTTGACGGGGTGTCTAGCGTCGCTATCTTTATCTTTTATGTCGTTTAAAATATAAACAAAAACCGAAACAAATGAAAAACTGATAAAAGCCATAGTCGCGTCAAATAATTTTTGTAAGTTTAAAAGCTGTAAAGAGAATACGAGCGGAGCGTATATAAAGAATATATTTTTTATCCAATGTTTAATTTTAATTAAATTTAACAATAAAAAAACCATAAACTTATTTTTTACTCTCTTCGGGTAAAGGAGGAATTTTTATCTTGTTAACGCTCTTAATATCCGACAACAAATCGTCGATAATCCACTTATCCGCGGAAGTTTTTCTCGAAAATAGAATGTTGTCTTCCAGATTTATCTCAACGTCGTCAAAATACCCTTTAACCGGATACGCCAAATAAAAATTGTAAATATTATTAATAAAAAAAACGCGACACTCTTTTTCATTGTTTCTTAAAATATTTTTATTTTTGATATAAAAAATCTTAACGTTTACGCTTTTAATATCTTTGTAATAAACCGTCTTTGATTTTTGAAAAACGTTTAGTATCTCAAATCTGTCGTTAAAACACTTAATCATCGGAGACATATTAAAAACCGATATTAATATAAGTAAAATGCCAAAACCGAGCATACTAACGTGAAAACCGGTAATTATCGTCCAAAAAACGTTATTTTTAATATTATTAAAAAAAAAGTTAAGATATCCCGGCTCGCCCTTGATTATCGCGCTTATAAAAAAAATAACGACAAATACGCCGATTATTCCCAAACCGTAGTAATACAAAAGATACCTGATGTTATATAAGTTATATTTCGGTCCCGACCTCTTCATACGAACATTATAACAAATTTTTTTGCATTTACATAGAAATAATTAGAATATTTTGCTTATCCCGTCGGTTTTTTGGTAAGAGCAACTGTCCCATATGCGTCAATTTTTCAGCATGGAGCGGCGGCGCGTATCATATGCGTCAATTTCTCTCGGGAAACGGCGCGGCGCATATAGCTCCATATGTGTCAATTTTTTTTAACGCATATGCGTCGAATTTCTATGCGACAATTGTCGCGCGTTCTTTAATCGACGCGCCGTATATGCGTTAATTTCCAAAAACCGACGGACTTCCAAAATAAAAATGCTTATTTAACGCTTTTTTTTCGCTATAAATATCAAAAATTTAATTTTTATTAAAAAAGTATTTAAAAAATTATTTATTTGTTTTATAATGTTATTATTCTGATAAAAACCAAGGAATGTAAATATGAGACTAAGAAAAACTAAAATTATATGCACTATGGGACCTTCGACTAACGATATCGAGGTTATCAAGCAGTTATTGTCGGCGGGTATGAATATTGCTCGGCTGAATTTCAGTCACAGCAATCACGAATATCATAAAAGTATGATCGAGAAAATTAGGAAGGCAAGTTCTGAAACGCGAATACCGGTCGCAATACTGTTAGACACGAAAGGTCCTGAAATCAGAACAGGCAATATTAAAGACGGCAAAACTATTACTTTAATAAGAGATAAGAAAATAGTATTGACTACCGACGAAGTAGAGGGAACGGAAAATTTATTAAGCGTATCTTACAAAAAGTTACCCGAAGAGGTGGGTCCCGGCAAACATATCTATATTGCCGACGGATTAGTCGATCTCGAAGTTGAGAAAGTTGTAGGAAATGAGATTCATTGCGTCGTAAGAAACGGTTCCGAAATCGGTAGTAGAAAAAACGTCAACGTTATAGGCGTCAAAACTTCGTTGCCGGCGATAACCGATCAGGATGAAAAAGATATAATTTTTGGTATCGGTCAAAAAGTAGATTATATCGCGGCTTCTTTTATGAGAAAACCTTCCGACGTTAAAGAAATCAGAAATATTTTGGACAGATTTAACTCCCCTATTCACATAATATCAAAAATTGAAAACGAGGAGGGGGTGGAAAATATCGACGAAATAATCAGAGTTTCCGACGGAATTATGATTGCCAGAGGCGACCTTGGAGTACAGCTCAAATCGGAAGAGATACCGATAGTTCAAAAAAGGATTATCTTAAAGTGTAATAAAGCGAATAAACCTGTAATTACGGCTACTCAAATGCTTGATTCGATGATAAACAACCCAAAACCGACTAGAGCCGAGTCGACCGACGTTGCAAACGCTATTTTCGACGGCGCCGACGCAATAATGTTATCGGGAGAGACCGCCAGCGGTAAGCATCCGGTTCTTGCCGTTAAAACTATGAACGATATAGCGTATTTTGTCGAACAATCGACCGAATATTATATGAAATGTAAAGGGTATTTTGGAATGTACGACGGCAACAACAGCGCCGGCGAAGCTATAGCCAAAGCGGCGTTCGTCGTAGCGTCGGATATAGACGCTTCGGCGATAATCACTCCTACGGTTCACGGAACTACGCCTAAACTTATCAGTAAATACAGACCTACTCAAAATATTATAGCGGCGACAACCTCGGAAGAAACTCAAAGAAAACTTCTGCTATTTTGGGGTATTACGCCAATAATTACTAATCTAGTATCTGATTCGGATATAATGCTTAATAACGCTCTTAAATCGGCTTTAAAAGAAAATTACGTCGAAAATTACGATAAAGTAGTTTTTGTCGCCGGAATTCCGATAAATTCGCCGATAATGCTTAACTTAATAAAAGTTCATCTTATCTGCAATATTTTAGGAAACGGTAAAAGAGGTTTCGGAAAAATATGTTCCGGTAAAATCGTTAAGTGCGAAGATATCAGCGACGCAATTTTAAATATCAAAGGGGACGGCGACGAGATACTTCTGACCAAATATGTCGATGAGAATTTTAAACCTTTATTTAAAAACATTAAAGGTATTATTCTTGAAGGGTATTCGGCAATTCCCTGGGATGAAATAACTGCCGTAAATCCCGATTTGGTTTTTATATCGGGAGTTACTAAAGCTATGACATATTTTGAAAATAATCTCATAGTGAGCTTAAACGGTATGGAAAAGCTGATATACGAAGGGGTCGTTAAAACTGAATAACTTCAGTTTTAGATAAAATCAAATTGTTTTTTTTCCTTGAAAATGGATTTTATATTTCATAATACCGAAAATAAATAGAATTATGAAAAAATTAATAATTTTATTTATTTTCAATATATCTCTTTTTAACATAAATTCTTTAAATAACGACTATTTCTCCTACGTTGTCGGAGGCGTCGAGCCGGATTCGATTACTAGCGCGTCTACTAAAAAAGTCGACGACTCCGACGAAGAAAATAGCGCCGTTAACGGCGACGGCGAGGTTTTGTCGTCCAAAGACTTTTTTAATAAATCTAGTTTTTTTGAAGACGCAGTAACGGGCGCGTCGGAAAAGTTATCGGACGAGAAAGAAAATATTATCGATCATGGAGCTAACGATAATAAAAATGATTATTCAATTAACGCGACGACCGACTCCGTTACGACGGCCTCTCCGGGGGACGTTGAATCGTCTGATGAAAACATAGATAAATCAACCGTCTTATCTATGGATACAGGCGACTCCGTTACGACGGCCTCTCCGGGAGACGTTGAATCGTCTGATGAAAACATAGATAAATCAACCGTTTTATCTATGGATACAGGCGACGCAATAACGGCGGCGTCTGAAATATATTCTGAAACCAAAGAAGATATAAAGGAAGAAGAGTATCTTGATTCGATAACCAAAGGTTCCGAAACCGTAGCTATGATTACCGAAAAACCGGAGGATATCAAAGTTGAAATTCAAAATCCCAATTTAGACGCTCAATATAATAAACTGCCTGAAAAAATTAAGAGAGATATTCTTACAGAAGATTATGAAACAAAACTTGTCGTTGAAAAAAAGAAAGAATTTCCCAACGAAGATCCTGTTTATTCTATGAAACCTAACGTCAAAAAATCGTTTTACCTAACGGATACGGATATTGACGAAGCCGCTACGCCTGAAAAACAGATTGAAGAAGAGATAAAAGAAACTCCGACTCCAAAAACGGAAGACAAACAGATTTTACCGGAGAAAATAAGAGAAAAGGTCGCTATTATTGATCGCGATATAGAAATAGCCCAAAAAGAAATTATAATACCGACTATAGACGACGTAATAACGCCGGATAAAAAAGAAAAGTCCTTTTTTATAGACGAAGATACGGATAAACCGATCGTAGAAATTGTAGAAAAAACTGAAGAAGTTGTAGTAGAAAAACCGGAAGAGATAAAATCTTCTGAAAAAGATTCGAAAGATACGATCGAACTGAAAATCGCTCCGCAAGAAAAGAGACAAGCGCGGGATAACAAGTCGAGAAAGACCAACTTTATAATATTTAGCGACGAAACTTCCGACGTCGTTCCCTCGCTTATGTATGATGAAACCGATCCCGATAGAATCCTATTAGAAGAAGAAAAAAGCGAAAATAGAACTCCCAAAAACTTAAGCGAGCTTATTTCTGCAAATCCGGTCTTTAAATATAGAGAAAACAAAACGATAATTAACGGTCGTATAGCTATATCCGAAGAATTAGCTTTAGAAGCTCATAAAAACGCTCTCAAACTTTTTAAGGACAACCGGTTGCCGGAGTCTAAAAGAATGTTTGAAAAACTTATTCATTACAATAGTTTTACCGAAGACTCATATTACTATATAGGAATTATTTTATACCTAGAAAAAAAATATACCGAATCTATTGAATATATGACCGAAGCGATAAATTCGTCTAAATCAAAAGACCCTATATTATTATCAAAATATTATTATCACATCGGTAGCGTATATATATTAAAGAAAAACTACGATAAATCTTTATTCTTCTTAAAAAAATCTCTCGATAACAATCCCGGTAACGTCGAAGCTTACGGCGGAATAGGACTTTCATATTTCCGTCTTGGCGATATCAAGAATGCGTTAGAATATTGGAAACAAGGTATGGATAAAGGCTCAAAGGAGTGCAAAAAAAACTATAACTGGCTGATTAGAAGGATGAAATCTTAATTTTACTATTTGTTATGTAAAAACTTCTCTTGAGCTATAATAAATTTCCTTCTTTGCTCGCCTATTTTCATAACAAAAGAGCCCAACGTCTCGGCGTTTGACGACAAATCTCTTAGTTTGCCTCTTAATTTTTTAGGAATGTTTAATTTTATTTCCGTCTCGATGCCCATAAAAGCAATACGGAAAAATAGGTGTCTTCTAAAAATTTATGAAGCGCGCTTTCCGTTCCTCTGGTTATTTTTATATATATATTTGAAGTCGGTTTTAATATTTCAGTAAAGAGAGCTATCTTTTTTTTGAGCATAGTGAGAAATTCGGTTACGTTTACAACGTCTTTTTCTATAGTTTTTGTCGAAGGATTGATATATTCTATATGAAAATACTCCTCTTCGTTAGCGATATTCAAAATCTTTCTCAACACGTTTTGTATTTTTTCCGAGAAATTTTTCTCCCTCGTTTTGATCAGTTTAATATTATAATCAAGGTCGTAATAAAGTTCTTCAATATAACTTTTAAGATTGGCTATATTGACTATCAATTTAATCAATTTTTCTCTTGGGGAATTAATTATATTATCAGTTTTCTTTTTTTCAAAGTCGGATAAAAAATTCTTCTTCAATCTTTCAAGAAAATCAATTTCGTTCAAGTTGTAACACTCTTTTACCGCTTCTCCCACCCAATATCTATTATATTTAACGGATAAAAACTCTTTATCCATAAAATCTTCCAAATTCTTAAGAAATTGAGCCTGATTTTCTTTAAACAACTTCTCGTTCATATTTTGAGGCAGTATAGGAAACACTTTGTATCTAAAATGATATTTATACTTCTCTTTTTTGTATTTGGTTATCTCCTCGGTAGTCGTCTGAATAGTATAAAAATTATCCGATAACAACTTCATAGAATCTATAACAACTTTTTTATACGCCTCGTCCTGATTCGACAAAGCGCGATTGTAAATCTCTCTTAACGATTTTGTGTTAATGCCGGCGCTTGAAGAGGATAAATTATGAAAAGACATGTAATCAAGAATTTCCCGGCAATTTTCCAAATATTTTTCGGTTATTTCATCTACCGTTTCCGGCATACTAGCCGATAAAAAATCTAACGCATAAGCGGTAGCTTTAAGTCTTTCATATATTTTTAGGGGACGATCGGATTCCATAAAGTTTTTTTCTTCCGGAAGAAAAAAACTTGAGCCGCCGTCCGCATAATCATAGTTGTAAAGATCCTCTTTTAAGAGAGATTTGCGAACAAGCAGCTCCATTAAATTACTAATATTAGTCCCGGCGCCCTTTAATAAATATTTGAATTTTGGAATTTTTTTAGATAAATATGTCGTATCAATTTGATCGTAAACAGTTTCAAAACTTTTTATAATATCCGACATAAGCCAACCCCTATAATAATACTATTATAGTAATGAAAATCTTTTTTTTCAATGAATTTTATCAAATTTTATTGAAAACAAAAAAAAATAATAATTATCAATTATATAAAACAATTGACTTTGACAAAATAATATTTTTCTTTTATTATATTAAATATCCGATGATATATGAATTATAAAAATGATTTTACGGGCTTAAGATGAAGAAAATTTTAGTAGTTCAAAGTTCCGAGTTGTTAAGAAGATATATATGCGAGAAACTTGAAAAATTGGGATTTGAAGTTTTATCTGCAAAAGACGGGTTTGACGGTCTTATAAAACTGAAAAACGCAATCCCGGACCTTGTAATTATGGATCTTGTTTTAAACAGACTATCGGGAATGGATTTTATTCGCGAAAAAAAACAGTATAAAAATGTATCCGATATACCGGTGATATTGCTTTCAAATAAAATTGACAGACTAATAATAGAGCGTTTGATATTTTATAAGGTAACAAAAATTATATCAAAACCGGTAAAAGTTGATTTATTATTCAACGCGGTATCTGAGACTCTCAAAGTCCCCATAGATATAGACGATTCTTACTCATTAATTGACATTCATCTGAACGAAGATTTGCTTTTTGTCGAAATATCCGGCGGATTTAACAAAGATAAAATAGAAATCGCGCAATATAAAATCATACAACTTTTAGAAAGTTCAAAGATCAAATACCCGAAGATACTTATCATCATAACGGATATCGAGTTCAACCAATACGCCTGCATACTCCTAGAACTTCTTATGAATTGCGTAACGGAGGCTACCAATACTCCAATTTCCTTTATTAAAATACTAACCGGACTCCCCTTTGTAAAAGAGTGTTTGGCGCTAAGCGATTCTTATAAAAACGTCGAAATAACGGAAGACATTAAAGAGGCGCTCAATTCGCTTGGTAAAGGGGACGTATTTGCATTTGGAAAGGAACTTGATAATCTGATATCCCAATTATTATCTCAAGTATCCGAAAAAAACTTCGAAGAAGTTTTGGATTTTAAGTTTTCAACGGAATCGGATAAAGACTTAAATTCAATAGTAAGAAGTCCGGACGATAAATTTAATATCGCCATTGTCGACGACGATTTGCATATATTAGAGTATATAGCGACGGTTTTATCAGAAAACAACTGGAATATACTAATATACGATACCGGAAAATCATTTTTAGACGATTTTAAAAAGAATATTCCAGATTTAGTCTTTTTAGACCTTATGATGCCCGATGTAAACGGCTTTGAAATTATGCAAAGATTCAGAAGTTCGGGTTTTACCGCTCCAATAGTGGTTGTAACAGCTATGGTTGAAAAGGAGTATATATTAAAAGCTAAAAAATATGGAGCGACAAGCTATATGACTAAACCGTTAAGTTCGGAAGTAATCATAAATAAAACTTACAATATGTTAAAAATAAAAAAATAATTAATTCCGGAGAGACTATGAACGACAATATTTCTGTTTATATAAAAAATATTGATAAGAACGTAACGATCAAGAGAGGCGCCAAAATATATGATCTCTTTCAGTTTTTATCAGACGAGGACTACATAACGTCTAAAGTCAATAACGAAGTAACTTCGCTCTCTTTTACCATAAAGATAAACTCGACGGTAGAATTTCTTACTATAAAAAACGATTTTGGTATGGAAGTTTATAGAAGAAGTCTTGCTTTTTTATTGAGTAAAGTGGTTTCAGAGTTATTCCCCGAAAGAAAATTAAAAATAGGTCATTCGCTCGGTCCCGGGTATTACTTTGATTTATTCGGCGCTGCGTTGACTGCAAACGATCTAAAATTATTAAAAAACGCCATGAACGACGAAATATCGGCGCAAAAACAGATATTTAGAGAAAGAATCAGTTATGAAGAAGCGATTAATTATTTCAAAAAAAATAACAGAGAAGATAAAATAAAACTCCTTTCCGGTTTAAATATGTCTAAACTTTCCATTTATAGATGCGACAATTTCTTCGAACTATTCGACGGACCGCTCGCTTCTAATACTAAAGTACTGAAAGTTTTTGATCTGATACAATACGGAAACGGCTTTATTTTACAATTTCCTAAAAAATCCGCGCCCGATAAGGTCGCGCCTTTTATCGAACAAAAAAAGATTTTTGAAGTTTATAAAGAAACAAAAGATATATGTAAAGTTTTAAAGGTAGATAACGTGGGAAGTCTAAATGAAATAATAATCAATAACGAAATAGACAACCATATACAAATAGCTGAAAACCTTCAACTTAAGCAGATAATTAAAATATCCGACGATATATTTACAAGAAGAGAAAAAGTTAGACTTATTTCTATTGCCGGTCCCTCGTCTTCCGGGAAAACGACTTTTTCAAAGAAAATATCTTTACAACTTCAATCGTTGGGTCTTAAACTTATCACTATTTCGATAGACAATTATTTTATAGATAGAGACTTGACGCCGCTTGACGACGACGGCAAACCGGATTACGAGTCGCTAGACGCTTTAAATCTGGAACTTCTTAATGAAAATCTTAGCGATCTACTGCAAGGAAAAACGGTAAAATTGCCTATCTACAACTTCTTTACAGGCAAATCTTCCATTTCAGACCGCGAAATAACGTTAAATCAAAACGAAATGATCGTTATTGAAGGTATACACTGTTTAAACGACAAACTGACAAGCTCGATAAATCCAAAAGAGAAATATAAAATCTATATTTCCGCCCTAACGCAAATTAATTTAGACGACAACAACAGAATTCCGACGACGGACAACCGGCTATTAAGGAGAATGGTCAGAGATTACAAATATAGAGGGCACAGCGCAAAAAAAACTTTTCAAATGTGGCCTTCGGTGAGAAACGGCGAAGAGAAATATATTTTCCCATTCCAAAACAACGCCGACGGCTATCTCAATACCGCGCTCGACTACGAACTTGCGGTATTAAAACAGTTTGCGGAGCCGCTTTTAATGCAAATTAAACCTTTCGACGAAGAGTATAGCGAAGCGGTAAGATTGCAAAAATTCTTGAGCTATATAATCTCCGCGCCGACGGCAAACGTGCCTTCCACCTCGATATTGAGGGAGTTTATCGGCGGCTCTTTTTTTGAATATTGATTAGATTTTGTTTAATCGGTCGTTTTACGCCGTTCATTCGCCTCTAAGCTCAATACCGCTTAGAGGTATATTAGTATAGGCAATCGTTGATACCGCCGTCTCTTCTCCTAATAGTTCGAGAGCGTCGTATCTGTTTTTTAAGGAGAAAGAATAATTTAGCGCGGTATTTTCTACGTCGTTATCCTCAAAAAAAGCGTAATAAGAGAAAATATCCGAATCAAAAGAGTATTTAAGCGCTTTTTTTGCTTCATTTGGCTTTTTTATCGATAAAGAAGACATTTTAACTATATTTTGGACTCCATTAATATTTATCGACAATTTGTATATACCGTTTTCATATTTTGATAAAAACAATTTAGGCGATAATTTATTCATTTCAAGAAATATCAAATCGTCCGTATGATATTTAATTTTTTTATCTGTAATACAATATTCCGACAATAGAAGTTTACCGGTATCCAGACGGTCAAAACCGTAGCAAACGACGTTATATTCGCCGGGATATACCTCTATACAGCTATCTTCCGATTCAAGATTTTTACCGAAAGATAAAGCTCTATTATTAATGTTTTCAAAATAAATATGCGTCAAATCGTAACCGACGCGCCGCGAAAACTCGATATAAACTTTTGATTTGTTTATTACCGAGTTGTCCATCATAACGACGGAACATGAAAAAACAGACGAAATTAAGATTAGCAATATTTTGTACATAATTTTCTCCAAAGTTTTTATTATATATATAACAACAAAAACATGGAAACATTATACAAAAATATCTATTTATCTTCGCCAATTATCGCTTTTAATTGTCTGATCGATTCGGCAATTTTTGTTTTTGGCATTGCCGAATATTTAGCCGGTATCATCTCCTTGTGAGTGCACTCCAAAACCGATACGAGATTTTGCAATTCGACTTCGTACGGATAAACCGCCGGAATAAAATTGTTAATCGCCTCCTCTATGTGTTTATCCGAGACGACGTCTTCCCCTTCGGAGGCGGCTATAAATTTGGATCTAACTAATATCGCTTCAATATCGGCGCCGGAATAAGTATGTTTCTGTCTTTTATAGAGATCGTCGTTATATTTTATATCAGTTTTAATTTTTAATTTTTTTATCATTTTATAAAAAATATCTTCCCGTTCTTTTGGCGAGTCGGGATAAAATAGAGAGTGATGCTCTTCGCATCTCCCCTGCCTCTTAATATCGATTGGGAGCAAGTCCGGTCTACAGGTTATAAGAAACCATATTATTTTACCGCGATACTCGGTATTTCCCATAAACGACGCAATCTGCGCAAATACTCTGTTCGACGTTCCGCTGTCGCCCGATTGATTTCTGTCTCCCAAAACGGCGTCGGCTTCGTCTATCATAACGGCTACGGGAGCCATCGCTTTCAAAATATTAAGTATCTTTTCGATATTGCTCTCCGTCGCGCCGACGTACTTGGAGCGAAAATTCAACATTTTTACCATAGGTATGCCGATTTCGCCGGTAAAACAGGTAACAAGGAAAGTTTTTCCCGTTCCGACCGGACCTGAAATAAGATAACCCATCGGTAAAACGTCGAGACGTCCTTGTTTAATATTAGAGGAAGCTTTTTTTAACAATTGTTTCACAAATTCGTGTCCGCTAACCATATCAAGGTTGTACTCCGAATCGATTATTTCAAGCATACCGACGGATTCCGCTTCGATAAGCTCTTTTTTTCTCGTTCGAAGGTACTCCATCGAAATATTCTTTTTCTCTTGATAGCTTTCTGATATTATCTGATTGATATTAACCAAATTGAGCCCGCTGGTAACTTTAGCCATCGTATCGATAGTTATCGAGTCTTCTAAAAACAGTTTGCCCTGTTTTAGTTTGTAGTTTAAAAAATTTTTCCTTATCTCTTCGCTAGGTATGGGAATATGAATTTTAATAATGTTGGGACATTTAACTAACGTTTGATTTAATTCGAATAAATTCTCCGTCAATAGTATAATGGTAATATCTTTGTTTATAAAAAGCGGATTGTAAGCCCATTTTTTTATCGTAACGATGCTGAACCTGTCGTCGTCCGAAAAAGAGGTCCCCGAACTGTACGGAATAATGGTTTCCGAAAAATCGATAATCAATACTACCCTCTCTTTTAATTCAATCTTTTTATAAAAATATTTTTCCAAAGACTCCAACGAATGAATCAGATTTTTCGAAAACAGTTTTTTTATCTTATCGGCTCTGTTGCCCGAAGATCCGCCGTCTAGCATCGTCCTGATAAAGTCGTTTTTAGTCCCGTTTGCCTCTTCGCTAAACGGATTTTCAACAAACGTTATGCCGCTCGATCTATCGTAACACAATATCCGCCCTTTATATCCGAATAAAATGTCGGCAAAATAGTCCTGAATTTTTACAAATTTAAACTCGTCCTCTTCAGTCCGTTGAGCTAAAAAATCTCTGATATTACCGTGAAATATAAACGTCGAAGACGTGTTGGAACAATACTTTATCGCAAAAATTTTTGCCCATTCAGGAAGTTTTTTTATAAAATTATAATTTTTTTGAATTTGATGTTCCGGCATAGAAATCCCCCCCTCCCGACCGTAAACTAAAAGCAAGACAGCTTGAACTAAATATTTAGAATAAAATTTTACCAACAATATAATAAAATGTCAATTGTTTTAACAATAAAAAATATATTTTGAATATATCGCTAATTTGTCCGATAATATTAAATATGAGCCAAAAAGAACTCTTATCCTTACTGAAAAAGATGATCGCTTTGACGTTTCTCTCCTTTTTTCTTTTCATAGTTTCTATTAATCTTATTAAATTTGCAGATTTTGTCGTAAAAATTGACAATATTATAAAAACGAAAGATACGGACGACGCTGAAATTCCAATAATGAATTTATCATATATCGTAAGCGAATCAGACGATACGGCAAATTTTAATCCCGACAACTCTTATAGAGCCGATGAAATAGGATATCAAGACGACATTTCAAAATTATATAAATACGATTGGAGTTCGGGATATACGTTTCTGCTAATCGGTTCCGATAAAGCTAACTCAAACATTAAAAAAGCCAGAGCGGACGTTATTATTCTATTAAGAATTAGTTCGGAAGGTAAAATCGCCTCTATCTCTATTCCAAGAGATACGCTTATAACGATATCTAACGGCAGTTATAACGGTTATTTCGACAAAATCGGCCATAGTTTGTACTGGGACGGCTTAAATCAATTGAAACTCAACGTCGAACGTCTGGTAGGCGCGACAATAGACTATACGATAGTCATAGACAATTTTAGAAGCTTTGAAGCGTTTTTAGCGATGATAGGCGGCGTAACCTTAGATAAAAATCTTAAAGGTAAATTAGGAATTCAGTGGATTAGAAACAGAAATTTTAAATACGGCGACATCGAAAGATGCAAAAGACAACAGGTTTTTTTAAAAAAATCTATAGATAAATTATGGAAACTTTCAAAAAACGGCTCTTACATATATTCTGTTTTCATCTACAAAGCGCTAACTAAAATAGTAGACGCCGATATATCAAAAAAGGATTTTATTAGCGTTATATTTTTGTTAAAAGAAAAGAATTTTGACGTAAATAAAGATTATTTTACTTCCGTGCTTCCGGGAAATTTTGGTCGATTTGATTCTAAGTTGCTTTATAAAAGCAATCTTACCTGCTGGGAACCCGACGAACTGACTTTGTCTAAAATTAATCTGCTGTTTACAGAAAACTCGGAAAATAATATAAAAACCTCGTCTGCCGCAGATTTTATAATCTACGATCTAAACAAACTTTCCGACAAATTCAAATCTTTCATAAGATCAAAATTTTTAAATAATTTTCTGACGTATAAAAAGTAGTTGCGCGCCATGCAGCAGGCGATTAATTGTAATTTGGAGATAATAAATGTTAAATGAAACTATTAAAACAAGCGAGGGAACAATTGAGTATTCTTCGTATGGTTCAGGCGTCCCTATTTTATTTATACATGGAGGACATGTAAATAGTCATTTTACTTTACCACATAAAGGTTTTGATCTATCAAAATATCAGCTTATAACTCCGTCGCGCCCGGGGTATGGAAATACTCCATTAAATAATAATAATAAAACTCCCGCCCAGACTGCTAAATTATTAATCTCATTACTTGATTATTTGAAAATTAATAAAGTAATCGTTTATGGTATTTCAGCAGGCGGTTGGACTGCTTTAGAATTGGCGGCAAATTATCCTGATAGGATTAATAAGTTGATTTTAGGTTCGGCAGTAGTAAAAGACTGGCTTGATCGAACGGAAAAGTCTTATTTAAGCGCAAAGAAAATATTTCATCCCGGGATTGAATGGCTCATTTGGGGATTAATTAAATTACTTGGAACAATATCTCCTTATTTTATAGCAAAAATCTTTTTACCGGCATTTTCATCGGCAAAATACGATATTTTACCAAAAAATGAAACTAAAGAATTAGCGCAACATTTAAAAACATTTAGATCAAAAAAAGGTTTTATTAACGATATTGATCAAAAAATTGATATTGAAATATTAAAAAAAATAAAATGTCCAACCTTGATAATTCATAGTAAAAATGACAATAGCGTATCGATTGAACACGCAGAATTAGCTCATTCTCAAATAAAAAATTCAAAAGCAATTTTTCTAGATAATTTTTGGGGTCATATGATTTGGATTGGTAAATATTATGAATTATTTCATAAAGATATTTTAAATTTTATTAATGGATAATTAAGGGGCAAAATAATGAGAAAAATATTAACAATTAGCATTGATTCTGATTTAAAAAAAAGAATAGATGAATCTTCGAAATATTATAAAATATCAAGAAGCGAATTAGTAAAAAAAGCGCTAGAGAAATATATTGCTATACAAGAATTTCGAGACATAAGAGAAAATTTATTGCCTTATGCAGAAAAAGTTGGGATATTAGTAGATAAAGATATATATAATGAAACAAAATGAAAATAGTTTTAGATTCAAATGTAATATTATCAGCTTTTATTACAAGCGGTTTAGCGAATAGGATATTTGAAGACACATGCTGTTTTTCCATAATCTATGAAAACAAAGAGGACGCTCGACTTTTCTCAAGATAGATCAACCTCTTGTTATCGCATATGCGTCAATTTTATTTTTAACGTCATATGTATCAATTTCTCCCCCTCCCCAAAAAACTGACGGGGAGCGCTCTATTAAAAAAAAATCGAACAGAAATTATAATTTATATAAATTAAATTATAATTGTTGATTAATTTTTTCATCAATAATATAATAGCTCTTATCTTACTTGAAGATTTAGGGTTTTGGGCGGACGAACTAGACGACGTTTTGAAAAACGAATTTAGTTCGTAGAATATTTTAGGATTAGACGTTGAATAAAAGAGTTTTTCAGATAGATCAAGAGTGTTTCATTATTTTTGCCGAAGATCTCTCCAGTAAAAAGGAGAGATTTTTAAGAATAGGGAATTCCCCTTTTTTAAAAGAATTCGGCGAGACGTTTACATTTTTATCCTTAGTTACCCCTCTTTATCCGGGCAACCCTTTTGCCGAACTTGAAATATTCCGCCCTAATATCGATAAAAAAATTATCGGGCTAAGTCCGGTAGTCGATAAGTTTATCTCGTTTCTGGACAAAGGAGGCGTCGATACTCGAAAAGTTCATTATACTTACGCCGAAGGTCAGGGGCAGACAAACGGCAAACGGATAACCGAAGATCAGTTTATCGAAAAAGTTAAAAACCACAGACGATTATCTAAACACTCGTTTGCCGCCTTTTACAACGACGGCAATATCAGGATATTTAATAAAGACGAGCTTATGTTTGATCTTAAAATAAGTCTCGACAAAAAGCTAAATGAAAGAAAAGAGATCGAGTTGTTGTCAAATTTCTTTCTAAAAAACTACAAAACCGCTTATATAAAAAGCGGTATTATTCTCAGCGCTAAATCGTTATTTATATTTTCTAAAAACAGATTTGCCGTATTGAGCGACTCTAAAGATTGGGTATTAGACGCTATCAGAGTCGGTATCGATCCCTCTCGTATCGATTTCATTTATCTCCGCGAAGGGGTCGAACCGGATTCGTTATGGCTCAAAGTTTTCTTAAATAAGCTCGATAAAAACGAGAAAATCAGACTTGTTTTGAAGGAAAAGAATCCTCTTTGGCTTGATTTGGTTTCAGACGAGGTTTTTATCCCTTTATATCCGGAAAGCGAAAGTATCGAAATACCAATCGGGGACGTTAAACTGTTTTTCCAAAATAACAGGATAAATATTTTTAATCAAGGGATTAAAATTTCTTTTGAGGGCAAAAAAAACTTTCTCGACGACGGTCAACCTATTTTCGGAGAATTTATCCATAATAACGTAAAAAACAAATTTCAACTCTCGATCAATAAAAGTAACGGTAGCGATATGGTTTTATATCGCGATGTTCCATTAATTTTTGAAAAATATTTAGACGACAACGATTTTATTTTAAAAAATAAAATTGACGAATCAAATTACAATAAATTAAAGCAAAATAAGTATTATATAGAACGCTATCTTGGGATTGATAAAACAAGCGACTCGTTAAATTTGTACAACGTTTCAACAAATCAAAAATTGTCAAACATCCCCGATGATATAAATCCGTTTACATTTTTCCAGAAAGACATTTCTCAGGAAAAAACAAAAGAGAAATTTAATAATTTCAAACATTTTACCGCTAAAAATCAGTCCGCTAGTAGAGACCAAGCGCTGTCGGCGATCAACGACAGATATAAAACAATTATTAATTTGAAAACTTTCTATAAAAACGAAAGAGAGCGGCTTAAAGAATTTATTGAAATACTGGACACCGAAGAGAGAGAACTGGAAGAAAAAGAAAAGAGAGCCCTCGATAATATCTTTAAAGAAAATAACGTTAAAAAAACGACCGATAAAATCGATAATAAAGAGTTGATACCGGACGATAATTTTAACGCTGAAGAGATACTATCCTACGAGAAATCGCGTCAAAATAAAAATACCGAATATGTAAAAAAACGAAGTTATAATTTTAAATTTTTGAAAATAGTTTTTTTAGTTTTATTAATTCTTTTATTATTAAGCGCTATCTCTTACGGGATATTTCGTTTCGCCCCTAAAATTTATACCTATTTCAAAACATTGCCTCAAAAAGAAGCGGTTGATTCGATAAAAGATCGATATAAATCGGAAAATAGAAATATTATTAATAATAATAGAGATAAAAACAACACTATTAATAACAATACAAACAATTCCGTTAAAACAAGTTTCTATTACAGATTTTTTATGACTATAATCGATAATATTAATTTAACCAACGCCATAGCTCAAAAAAACGGTTATGAGAAAATGACGCCCCCGATGCTTAAAAAAAATCTTACCGGAAAAGACCCCGACTGGATATATCCCGGAAATTTACTAAAAATGCCGGATAATTCTGAAATAACGGTAAAAAAGGGGGATAATATCTGGAGTATTTGCGAGAAATACCTTTTAAATCAAATTAATGAACATGAGGTGGAAATTCGAGATATAATATTAAAAGTAAAAAAAGACTACTATACGATTGACGAAGCCAAAAACAAACTTTCCGCAATCAAAGCCGAATCCTACTCTATAATGATAAAAGAATTTATCAACGCTCTTCTATCTCAAAACAGTTTTGAAGGTTGGGAGCCGGTATTCTAGAGAAGAGAATAAAATCACAAAACTAATAATGAAACCGACAAAAATTTTAACTCTGTTTTCAGATGTCGAATTTTTAAACAAAAAATAGTTTTTTATTTTTATACCTCGTCGGTTTTTTGAAATTGACACATATGCGTCGCGCTTCCCGATGAAAAATTCGACGCATATGGATGGGATATTTTGTTCCTAACGGCGCAAGCCCCGATAAAGTCGCGGCATGAGCTGTGTTTAGTATTTTAGTATATTCAAAACGGGAATTCCCGCTTTTATCGGGGCGCGACAATTGTCGCGTATAAATCGACGCATATGGGACGCCGACAAATCCTCAAAAAACCGGCGGGGCGCCTTATTTTTTCCATATTTATGTTGACAATTTTGTATAATAAACTAGAATTATCTTATTTAGTAGCGTCGATTTTATTCAGTCATAAAAAAATATTATGGAACAATTTGGAAAAGTAAGTCAATCGCCGACTAATCCTCAGACAAAAAGTGAAAAAAAAGTTTTTGATATATCGGAGCTCTACTCCGGTCCGATGACGATATCCGACGGCGAAAGCGGCGCAGTTTCTCTTGACGAGAAACTGCGCAAAGCCTATTTTTGGATCACAAATTACGCTATAATCACCCCTTTTTACGATATAGAATATAACGACGGTCCCGTCAAGCAGTACTCTGTGGGAGATACAAATCAAACGACGATTACATTCCCTTCTAATCAAAGTTATTCGAGTTTTATACTATTGCCGTTGTTAAATCTGGTCGTCAGAAGGAGATGCCTCTTTATAGGAGGACCCGGCAGGGGCAAAACGGCGAGCGCAATTCTTATGGGACTGCTTGCGGGTTACAACAATAAAGAGGTGAAAAGAGCGATACAGCATGGGCAACCTCAGATGACGATTTCAGATCTGCTGGGGAATCCTATCCCCTCGGATATGATGAAAGCCGAAAGTATGGACAACATCAGAATTTCATGGCGAAAATGGCTTGGAATGCGCGTAAAAATTATCGACGAGTACAACCGTATCCCCACCCGAACTCAATCCGCTCTTTTAACGGTTATGGGGGATAATTACGCCGAGATTCTTGATCACATTTACGAATGTCCCGAGGCGGCTTGGTATCTGACGGCTAACGACGACGCGGGAGGCGGCACTTATCAGGTTATAGAAGCCTTGAAAGACAGAATCGATATTGTAGTTCGCGCTCTCCATTTTAACACAAGATTTATCGACGAACTTTTGAATAGAATCGATAAAAAAATCAAACCGGAAAATATGATACCCAAAGATATTATATTTACCGAGAAAGAGATAGATAAAATTTACGACGATATACTGCAAGTCGAAATTCCTACGGCTTTATTGAGAAGAATTGAGTTTTTTGCCGGTCAGTTTGAGTTTTTCGAACCCGCCGGAGCGCAACTGGAGTATATGACTAAAGATAACGCCAAATTATCGGGAATTGATTTTAATTTGTTGTCAAATTTAGACGTAGGAAAAAGCAAATCGCAAGATATTGGTCTGCAAACAAAAAACGGCTTATCGGTTAGAGCGATTATGACCTCCTTGATATTTATCAAGTCTTTGGCGTATTTTCGCGGAGAATCCGCAGTATCTTTAGAAGACGTTCGCAATATGCTCCCTTTTGTTTTACACGACAAACTTGCGCAAAATAGCGATTCGCCGTTTTTTGAAGTTCAACAAAACGCGATTTTTAGAGTCGACAAAGTTAATTGGATCAGAAAACTTTTCGACCTTTCTTGCGCGGAATACGATCGCTACTCTTTGGATAACGAAGACCCGGTTAAAGAACTTTCCGATTTCTTTAAAAAAGGGCTTGAAGGAATGTCTAAAGCCGCCGTTGAAGAACAACTGTTAAAAATAGAAAATCAGATGGAGCAATATGTGAAAAATAAAAAGTTTCACGGATATATGTTTGACGACATTTTAAATCTAAAATATCTTCATCAACGATACTCAAACTACCTCAGGTGGTTAAAGTGGAAAAAATAACAAATCCGGAACTAATCGAGGTTTTAAAGAGAAACAGAAAAGACTTAAACGACGCCTTTTATTATTATAAAAATTACTTTTCGTATATCGACGAAGAATATTTTCTAAAATTATTTAAGAAATATGCCGAATATTTCGCGCATATAATATTAAGGGATTATAAACATAAAAACGAATCATTTTTATCTGAAAAAATTACTCAATTATACAATTTTTTACTTGAGGTTTTAGCGAAGAATATCTTTATTAGAAACGATAAAATTGAAAACCTCTTTTATAACATAATTCAAAACTTATGCCGGCTTTTTATTGAAAACTCTGAAGATATGATGAGAAAAACAATAAATATTCTTATAAATCTCTCAAACGTTTCAGACGCCGTTACGACCAGATGGTATATGAATATAGTTAAATACAAAGACGTTATTTCGTCGCCCGAAGACTACTATCGCATAGGAGTTATATCGGCGTGGATTTCCGGGCTTGCCAACTACCGGGAGGAATCAATAAAAATCTTAGAAACGCTCGGCGAAGATAAAATAATTAAAATATTTAATAATAAAAGCCCCGATTTGAATATGTTAAAGAGCAATTATTGGTATACCCCTTTTTCAGATAAGGGACGGATTTATTTCAAAACCGCCGGAAAATTCTCCGGTTTTGGAGGCGAATTCAACGAGCCGCCGATTATAAAACTATACAACGACGATGTTTTTGTTGAAACTAAGGAATCGTTTTATAAACTGCATTTTGACTTTTACGGAGAATATTTTGAACAAATCCAAAAAGGCGGTTTTGATTCGACTATAAACGACGTCGATATAAAATTTACCGACGAAAAAATAGTCATTAATAACAAATATTTTTTTCAATACGATAAAATAACTTCAATAAACGACGTCGTTTTTTTTAAATTTAATCGCAACGATATAAAATCCATTGTTTTTTTCGACAATACTCTGCTCTATACGCTAAAAAACTCGTTTAAAATTTATTTTTTAGGAATGTTTTGAATATTTAAAGTATATGGAAGATAATATTTACGATAAAACTATCGATCTATGGACAAGTAAGTGGGACGAAGCGCTGTCGATATGGAGCAAATATATCCGGCTCGAAAAACCTACCTTTTGCGTTTCGGAACAGGAGCATATAACCTACTCTATGAAGGATGCCGTAGCCCTTATTAGATTAACCGACCATAAGATATTTATCTCGATACGAAACGTATATAAATACAATCTTCAAGATTATCCGATAGAGACGATTGGCCATGAAATCGGTCATCACGTCTATTGCCCCGGCAATATATCCGATATGGCTCGTCTTATTGTCAGAATAAGAAACGCTATGCCGAGAAAGGAGTATTATTCAAGTATGATTTGCAACCTCTATACGGATATTCTAGTTAACGACCGTTTGTTTAGAGATAGAGGGATTCGTATCGAAAAGATTTACCTCAATTTTAAATCCGACGACAAATTATGGAATTTTTATATGAGGATATACGAGATACTTTGGGGATTATCGGCGGGTTTTTTGACTTCGATACCTATAACTCCGGAGATGGAAGGGGACGCGCAGTTAGCGAATCGTATCATAAGAACTTTTTCTAACGATTGGATAAGGGGGGCGGGAAGGTTTGCCGCTGTCTGCTATTCTTACATTTTCAACAACGATTTTAATGTCGAGAATTTTTCAGGAATACTCGATTCTTTAAAGCCGGGAACCGACGGCGCTCTACCGGAAGGTCTAACGGACATAGAGGAGGACGAAGGCGATTTATCGGACATATTCGACGACGTCGGCGCCGGCAAATCCTCCTACTCTTCCACTCCTAGAGAACATGCCGTAAATAAACAAAGCCAAGGCAATTACAGAACTCCTTTTCAATACGGCGAGATAATCAAATCGCTCGGTTTAAACGTAAAGCAAGAGGATATTTTGGCTTCGTATTATAAAGAGAGAGCCATGCCGTATTTGATATCATTCCCCAAAAAAATAACCGAAAAAAGCTCCGAACCGATACATGAAGGATTGGACTTGTGGGATTTCGGTTCGGGATTGGAGAAAATAAATTGGATGGAGACTATATTTAGAAGTCCCGTAGTTATACCGGGATATACTACTTTCGAGACTCATTACGGGACGGATAGCGGCTTTGAAAAAGAGATAACGCCGATCGATCTTGATATATATATCGACTCGTCCGGCTCAATGCCAAATCCTTCGGTAGAATTGTCGTATCTCTCTCTAGCCGGCGTTATTATATCGCTATCGGCGCTGCGATCCGGTTCGAAAGTTCAAGCCACCCTTTGGAGCGGTAAAACCCAATTTATAACGACAAACGGATTTATCAGAGACGAAAAAAAAATATTTTCAATAATAACGGGATTTTTTGGGGGAAGCACGCAATTCCCGATACACATTTTACGCGATACTTATCAAAACAGAAAGAAAAACGATAGAAAAGTTCATATTTTACATATTTCCGACGAAGGGATAGACACAATGTATGGTAACGACGAAAAAGGCGTATCCGGAGAAAAAATCTCCGAAATCGCTTTAGAAAAAGCCGGCGGGGGCGGAACGATGGTTCTAAATCTATGGAAAGATTGGAAAGCCGTCCCTAAATTGGCGTTTGCCGCAAAACAGGGCTGGAATATATATAGAATTTCAAGTTGGGAAGAACTCATAAATTTTAGCAAAGAATTTGTTAAGAGAAATTACGATGATAAAAAAAAGTAGAAAAAAAGCGGCGGCTATAACTTATCTCAAAGAGAATCTCGATATTCCTATAATATCCGCTCTCGGTTCAGACGAACTCGCCGATAAAATTATTGAAAAAGCGAAAGAAAACGGTATAAAAATATTTGAAAACAAAGAATTCTTTCAATACGAGAAATTATTCGATATCGGGAATGAAATTCCGCCTGAAATATATAAAATCGTCGCAGAAATATTAGTTTTCATAATAAAATCAAACGACGAATAACGCTATCTGTTGTATACCTCTTTTTTATAGTTCTCCCGCTTTTTCGAAAATATATCCCATACCGCGTCGGGTGCAATTTTTCTGATCTCGTCGTATATAACTTGCGCGGCTTCGCGGTCGTCGTCTACAAGATGCGTTCCGAGTCTAACGGTTTTATTATTTGCCGTCGCCTCTATCCACGCGTAAGAGCCGCCTATTCTTCTATCTTTCGCTTTTACTTCGCGAAACTTTCTGGAAAATATCCCCTTCTCAACCATAAGTCGATAAAGCGATTCCAATTTAGCTATCGGCGCTTCAAACGACTCCTTCCATACGGGAACATTTTGCGAAGGATAGTCGGGTATATACTCTGCCGAACACTCCCCCGACGAATTAATAATTATCGTATGCTCCGTATGAGCCGGCGGCGGCATCGAACCGGCTATCCAGTTGTAAACGATCGAGAAATCTTCCGGTAAAACGTTTGGCTTAATCATAATAAATCCTCAAATTATTAAAATATTTATCTAAATATAGCTTTAAATATATTGAGAGCGCGGATAAGCGGCTCCTTTTTAAAGCATATATCGTCGCCGATAAGGAAACCTCTATATCCGATATCTTTTAAAAACGCTATATCCATAATGTCAGAACACGACGGCGACGAAAACTTAATAAGCGACTGAAACATTCTCGAGCCGACGACCGCTTTCTCTTCAGCAGTATGATAGATATATTTCAAAGCGTTTACAATCTCGTGCGGATAGTCGAGTTCGGTAAATAAATCCCCCCTCGCCTATCAGTTTTAATATCTTATAATTTCCAAGCATCATTGTCTTCCGTTAAAATGTCAATTCCGCTACAAAAAATTGTAATAGTTATATTCAAAAAAATCAATCAAATTATGATAATTATGGTAAATTGTCAGTTTTTTGGGGTAAGGAAATGGATAACGCGAGCCTGTCTCAAAAAAATTGACACATATGAAACAAATACTTTTAACTGTCAAGTCCCAAAAAACCGACGGGGGATCAAATAAAAAAATTGAATTATTTATAAATATGTTATATGATAGATTTACATTTTGAATATAAATTATCATGATAGGATTACAAGAGATTTATTAAAAACTCTTGCATCTTTAAATTAAATGAAAATTGAACAAAATTAATAAATAAAAATGGATAATATAGAAAAAATAGAATTGATAACCTCATTAATTAACGATAGAAAAAAAAATGAAGCAAAAATATTTATAAAAAATAATTATCCTCATCAAAATTTAAACTATGATTCTCGCTCGATGTCGATTTATGAAAAACTTAAAATTTATATTAGAGATGGTTTTACAGATAGATATTCCGGTAAGAAATTATTATTTCCAAATGTATTAAGAATAATATCGTTTGAATTAGGGGATGTATTTCCTTATCATTCTAATTGGAAAATGTCAGATTGTCATATTGCGTATTGGGAGTTAATTCCAACATACGACCATATTATACCAATTTGTAGAGGCGGTAATGATATTGAAGAAAATATTGTTACGACATCAATGTTAATGAATTCAAGAAAATCAAATTTTTTAATAAGCGAAATAGGATTTAACTTATATGATAAAGGAAATATAAAAAATTGGAATGGTTTAATTAACTGGTATAAAAAATATATTAAAAATAATAATAATATTCTAATTGATAAAAGTATAAAACAATGGCACAATGCTTTATTAAAATATGAAATAGAGTATGGAGAAATTATTTAATTGAACTATTTACAATATATTTTTTCCCGACAATGAAACAAAATTCGACGCATATACGTATCTACTGAACCCTCGATTTAAATCGAGGGTTCAGTAGATACGAGGGTTACAACCTCCATAAAAATTCGACGCATATGTGTCAAACAAAATTGACGCATATGAAACAAATACTTTTAACTATCAAGCCCCAAAAAACCGACGGGAATCAAATAATTATTAAAATATTATTGACATTGTATATACATTGTATTATATTTTAACTATGAAAGATTTTGATTGGGATAATGAAAAAAATAATATTTTGATCAATGAAAGAAATATAAGTTTTGAAGAAATAACGGTTGCAATTAATGAAGATAAAATTGTGAATGTTTATGAACATCCAAATCAAAATAAATATCCGGATCAGAAAATTTATGAAATAGAATTAAATGATTATATTTACTTGGTTCCATTTATCGAAAGCAAAGATAAGATATTTCTAAAAACTATAATTCCAAGTAGAAAAGCTACAAAAAAATATTTTAATAGAGGAGAAAAAAATGAACAATAAATACGATAATGAAGAGATGGAAATTCTTGAGAATTATAACAATAATAAATTGATTCAATCAAAAACAAAAACCGCCGACATTATGAAAGCAAAAGAGATTGCAAATAATACGATAAATAAATCAAAGCATATAAGTATAAGATTATCAGAAAAAGATTTAACAAAATTAAAGGCAAAATCGTTAGAGTCCGGAGTCGCATATCAAACATTAATAGGTATATTAATTCGTCAATATACAGAAAATAAAATTAAAATCGAGCTATAAAATAAACGTTAACATATTTATCCGCCCTTTCAATTAATGGCGCTATCTCAATTACAATATCGGATATTTCTGCAGGATAAAAAACTTAAGATAGCGCCCTTCGGGGAAAGCCAGATTATAAGGGTGATCAAGCGGTTGTTCGTTGGACTCAAGAACTTTCAACTGACAGGCGGCGTTTACGGCGCTTTGATTGAGAATTTTGATAAACGTCGTTTGATCGACATGCGACGTACAGGACGACGAGACAAGTATGCCGTAATCGGGAAGTTTTTCAAGCGCTTTTGAATTTATAGTGATATACGCTTTGATAGCGTTTTTCAGATGTTTTTGGTTTTTGGCAAAAGAGGGCGGATCAAGAATAATGAGATCGAATTGACCGTGTTGCATCTCTTTTAGATAGTCAAATACGTCTTTTGCTATAAAACCGTGCTTTTTTGTATCAAATCCGTTAATTTTAAAATTAAGCGCCGCGTTCTCGATCGCTTTTTTGGAAATATCTACGCTCGTTACGGATTTGGCTACCGACGCGGCGTAGACGGAAAATCCGCCGGTATATGAAAAACAATTCAACACGGTTTTATCCTCGCAATATTTTACGATACTGTTTCTGTTTACTCTTTGATCGAGGAAAAAGCCCGTTTTTTGCCCTTCGACGATATTTACGCTGAATTTATAACCGTTTTCTATAATTTCTACTTCTTTATATAATTTTCCATATAAAACCTCTCTTGATTCCTTTGGAAGATTCTCTTTTTCGCGTATCGCTATATCGCATTTTTCGTAAATCATTTCGGGGTTGTAAATCTTAACCAACGCGTCTACTATTAACTTTTTCAATTTTTCTATACCCAACGTATGAACCTGAATAACAATATATTTTAGATTGTATATATCGACGATTAGTCCCGGTATATTGTCGCTTTCGCCGTAAACCAAACGATATGAGTTACAGTTTGGTATATATCTCTCTTTTTCAGTTTTTAATACGGTCAACCTATTAATAAAAAAATTAATATCAATTTTTACGTCGAGCCGCGACAACATTCTGACCCTGATATCGGAATTTTTGTTGTAATATCCGATTCCTAAAAAATTTTTATCGCAAAATATCGAGCATAAATCGCCGTTTTCAATATCTTCTTCCGAAAGTATAGCTCCTGAAAATATCCATGGTTGACCGCTTTTAATATTTCTTTCAACGGACTTTTTCAAATAAATCTTTTTCATTAATAGTTCTCTTTTTACTAATTTTTAAACTCGATAAAAGCTTCAATATTTTTGGCGGAGCCGTCTTTGTTAGAGATATTTATAAAGCGGGTTCGTTCGTCTTCCGAATATCCGCTTTGGATAGTCAATACGTCGTTTATTTTTGCCTCCGACAGATAATTTACTTGAATAGTCGCAATTGTTTTACCGGACATAAGTTCGGCTGAAAAATAATCTTCTATAAACTCAACGTATCGAGCGTTATTAACGTGATTGTTTACGTCGATATCGTTATAATAAACGTTTCTCTCAAGCGGCGAACTCAAATTCCCATCAAACTTGAGTTTGTCAAGCGATACGTCGAGTCCATGTTCGTTATCGTCGAAAAGAAGTTGCGTATTAAGAGATTCTATCTTTTGGGGTCTTAAATTCTGACTATTCAGTAAAAGCCAATATGAAGTCGAAACGCCGATTCGCTCTTCGCCGATATAATAAATAAAATCCCTTACGGCAAATAATTTGTTAATCCCTTTTGGAAACGTTACGATTCTCAAAGTCTCGTTCCACTTCGGCGCTCTATTCAGTTTTATCAATACTCTGGATAACACCCAAAATAGATTTTTCTCTATTAAAGCGCCGTATCCGATATTTAATTCTTCTGCATGACAACCGGCTATATCCTGCATATAATTAAAAAGACTGCTTATCTTCAACCTCTTATTTTGATCTACGTCGTAAGACCTTATTTCAAATACCATCTCTTTGTAATTCATAAATCTCTCCTGTTTATAAAAATATTATGATTTGGCTCTTTGTATCAAATATATCCCTAACGGTATAAAAACCAAAATCGGAAGCCACGCCCCGACGATCGGAGGAACTCTCCCCGTCGACGCCAAAATATCGAGTATCAACTGTAAAACATAGTATAATACCGCCAATCCTATCGAAAAAAACAGCGACAAAATCAGTATATTAGTTCTCGAAAGAGTCGATACCCCAAGAGCAAAAAGAGATACGATAAAAAGAGTAAAGGGGAAAGAAAACTTTTTATAATAATTCGTAAGCTCTTTATTATGCTCGATGTTTATATCTTTATACAGTTGAATAGTCTCCCGCGCTTCGGGTATCGTCATATTATCGATCTCGTAACGGGCTTTTTTAAAAGCGCTCGGTCTCTCGGCGTAATCAAAATACCTTTTCTGAAATTTCTCTTCCTTTGTAAGATCGCCGGTAGCGTCCCACTCGCGAATAATACCGGAGTGAAACAGCCAGCCTCTCTTTGTAAATACGGCATTTTCGGCGTCAATCCTATGAATTATCCTATAATCGTCGTCTATTTTAAATACTTTGACTTTTTCGAGCATATTTTTGCTGGATATGAATTTATCGGCATTCCAAAAATAGTCCTCCTTGCCTCTGATAGTAAGTTTTTCATTGTCGGTTTTACCGGAAGCGCTCTTCTCTGTAAGCCGTTCAAACATATCGTCTCTATATCTGCTGGTCGGAATAACCACAAAGGAATCAAAAATAATTAATGCGACGGAAAGAAGTATATTGAAAATAATAATCGGAAATGAAAATTTAAATAGAGATATTCTCGAAGTAAAAATAGCGATAAGTTCGTTATTTTGATAAAAAGTCCCTAAAGTCATCGATACTCCAAACATAATCGCCACCGGTATCGTCAAACCGATCGTTTTTGGGATAAACAAAGCGGTAATTGCTAGAATATCCAGTATCGATACGGGATTGCTCATATACTTATCGAGTTTGCCAAACAAATCAAATATTAACAATATTACGACAAATAGCCCTTGTATCATAACATACCAATATAGAAAACTTCTAAACAACATACCGTATAAAGTAAACGGCAATCTGGGACGTATTATCGCTCTAACAAACTTTTTAACGAAATCTATGAAATTAAAATTCTTTATAAACGCTTTAAAAGCGGCGCTAAAACTTAAAAAGTTAAATTTTAATCTTTTGGGTAAATTTTTAAGAGAATTGATAAAATCGCAATATAGGTCGTAAAAATTAAATCTCATATATCACTCTCTCAATCTTTTTATCAAAAAAAAGAGACCGACGACTAAAAAAAACATATTAGGTCCAAACATAGCGATAAAAGGGGTAAGTATTTTTTTTATCCCCAATATCCTGGAGCCGTAATACGCAAACCAATAAATCGCGCATAAAAATACGCCTACGACAAATCCTATTGAAAAACCCGCTCTTCTGGAAAATATCCCGATCGGAGCGGCAAATATAGCAAAAATAATACACGCCAAAGGCAAGGCAAACTTATTATACAAATCGATCAAATGATTGTTTAGCGATTTATCTCTGTATTTTTTGTAGTCCGATTTTATCATTGTTTCAATATTGTTGTCAATTTGATATAGTTTTTCGGTATATTTATTGTTGTTGACAAAATTTTTACTGTTATTTTTTATATTATTAGTGCTCTCATAAATATTAATATATTCTTTATACTTAACATTCCTATCCTCCGCAAATTTTCCTTTATATTTTTTTACCTGTTCTAAAATCTCGTAAGTTCTTCGCTCGCTGCTCGATATTCCGGAAGCGCTTTTTTCAAAATCTAAATAATCGATGTAGTAAAATATTGAATCCGAATAACCGAAATTGAACTCGCCCGGTCTATCGACGTTATCAAACTGTATCATAGTTCCGTTCATTTTCAACTCTATAGAGCCTTTTCTGGTTTCGGAATTCGATATAATCGCCTCTTTTGCCGTAATAATTCTATCCTGATTTTCTCCGTCGATAATAATAAGCCCCTCGATACTCGTATCTTTGACTATGTCGGTAAATAACGTCTTCTCGCCGTATTTTTTTATTTTTTTCGACTTAAAGTCTATCGTCGGCTTTATCTGGCTTATTTTCCTTATCGTGTATCTCTGCTCGCTCATCGATATCGGATATATCCAATCGTAAACGATGAAAGATAAAATTGAAACTATCGCTCCGCAAATAAATATAGGTCCAAAAACCCTCATTATATTAAATCCTAAAGCTCTAAACGCTACAATCTCGTTGTCCGTTGAAAAACGCCCCATAGTCATCAAAGTCGCCAACATCATACCAAACGGGAGACTCAAAATCGTAAAGAGAGGAAACGCCGTTACAAACATCATTCCGATAAGATCTAAAGGAATATTTTTTTCAAACAACGGCTTGATATAATATAAAACGTGGTTAATTACAAATATTATGAAAAAGAATAAAAAAGCGACAATAAACGTAGGAAGAAACTCTTTAAGTATGTATTTCGTAACGATACTATAACTAACATTCTTTTTCATCTATATTTACCTGATTTTAGTTATCCAAAATAATTTTCTTTAAGACGCCCTCGCCTAAAGTGCCGATAAACATTACTTTATCGCCAAAAACTATATTTTTTATGTTGACTCCGTAGTAGTAATTTGATATTTCAAACAAATCCCATTTTTTAAGTTCAATATCGTAAATATATACGCCGGCGCCGAGCGTCCCGAAATATATCTTTCCCGAATAATAACCGGAACACAAAATATAATCGTCCTTTATCCGACCGTTTTTTGTGGAAAAATAGACGTATTTTTTCTCCTTCAAACTATATACCGCTATGCCGTCTCCAAAACTTGAATACCATATATTATCTCCGATTTTATTAATAGAAGTTATCGGCGAATTTATCTTAAAGGAATCAACGCGGTTTATATTTCCGTCGTTATAGTAGTATAGAGCCCCCGAATAAGTCGATATCGCCAAAGTATCGTCGAAAACATAGAGATATGCAACGTTATTTAATAATTCTTTACTATTGCCGTAAAACTTTTTATCCCTTTTATTATAAACGATCAATCCTTGCCCCAAAGTCCCGATATATAAATTGTCTTCGTCGGAGGCAATCGAGCTGATCGACGCCCCTTTGGTCTCTTCAAAAAACCTAAACCGTCCGTCTCTTTTATCGTAATAATTAAGCCCGTCGTCCGTTCCTATATAGATATACCTTCCGTCGTTATATAAATAACGAATATTTGACGACGAAAGCGAATCGCCGGCATAATGACTATATTTTTCTAAAATGTAGTTATATTGTATCAGCCCGCCGTTCCAAGTTCCGATAAAAATATTATCCTTATCGACGAGAATAGCGCTGACGTTAGGATCTTTATAACCGACTTGCGAAATATCAATCTTATCCCACAAAACAATATCTTCCAAATAGACGTATAAATCTAAATCCTCCTTAGTAAGTTTAGATTTGTCTATTTGAGAATAATAAAAAAGCGCTTTGTTCTTTTCATTTTTTTGTCTGACTAATATGTCGGATAATATCAGATAAATACGGCTTTTCTTCTCGACGCTATCGATAAAAAAATCCGGAGCGTCTGAAAAAACCGCGATAAAATCGTCGTACATACCGGATTTATAATAAGACAGCCCCAATAAATATCTTATTTCAGATTTATAGTAATCTATCAACAGATCAAAAAAAGGATTTTTGTAAGCCGATTCTGCGTAGTATAACGATTGATAGTAGTTATTTTTTTCGAATTCTATCAACGCCAAATAATAGTTTGAAATAGAGGCGAATTCAGAATCGTAGTTCTCATTTTTTATGCTATTTAAGATAAAACGCGCCTTTTCGACGTCATTCTGCCTAATATAAGACCTAACTAAACTCAAACGCCTGTTTATACTGATTTTATCTTCTAAAACTATACATTCCAACGCAAAAAGCGCCGTCAAGAATAGTAAAGCGATTATAATTTTTTTTTTCATCGCTCAGTTTATACTAAAATATATATTTATTGTCAAATTATTGGAAAATAATATTTGAGCTATATTTGCGTCGCATATGTGTCAAAAATAAATTTTAGACCGCTTATTAGAATATTGGTATCGATAACAATCTTCAAAGAGATAATAAACAGTTATACTTCTTACTATATAATAATAAAAATCTTACGAATAATCAAGAGGAAAAAGAAACTCGCCCCCTCTCTTGAGCCCAAGAGAGGGGGCGAGAAAATTGCCTTTGGCAATTTTCGGAGGGGTTAAAAAAAGAGGCCTGAATTAATAAAGGCCTCTTGTTGTTTTTTTATTCTCTAATATCAATTAGGATTATGCTTGTGACTTTGTTTATCAAATTACTTTCTGACTGACCGTTTTTGTAAATATACCTAAATCCGTCTGATCCGTTTTCCGTGTAATACTTGTTTAAATTTATTTTTATTAGCGTGTTTGATAGTCCTCCGTGGTTTACTAATGTTTTGTCGTAAACAAATTCTTCTATTTCGTTGTCTAATTTAAAAACTTTTACTGGGCTTGATGCATCTCTTGCCCATATATCCCCATTTTCTGTTGCGTTTATAAAAGTGTAACCGTTTGCGTTGTTTCTCCATACTTCCTCGTTTGCTTTATAATTCAATTTATATATTTTATTATTGGAAGTTTTTTCAACATAATAATCAAAATTCTCACCATTTTTTACAATTTTTACATTTGATATCTCTCCAAATGTTATATTAAATCCTGTTGAAATTTTATTGTTATATTGAACTGCTGCTGTTGTAAAAATAAAAGCTTTATCCCCAAATTTGTTTATAAAGGGATCGTTTGTTACATTTTTCCCCCAAGCAATAAGATTGTTATCAACTATCTTATAAATATTTTTTGTACTTGAGTTGTATGCAACAATCATTTCAACCTTTTTGAACTCCTTGACGGTCTGGTCTGAATCGCTAAAACCAGATCTTGACGCTATCGCTACGACCCTATTTAAAGTCGCATAACTAAAAGCGGTCGAAACGTCGATCGTTGCGTCCGAGCCGATTACCTCATACCAACTATCCTCCCCCGGATACCAAACTCCGCCATGCTGGATTCTATAACTGATCTTCTCCGCTCCCGACGCGCCTATCTTTATAAAATCCTCGCAAGTTACGCTCGCTAAGTCCGGAGAAGTATCGCTCGTCGTGTTTATAAAAACCGGAGCGGCGCATCTCGCCTCAACCTTTGTATAAACCGCAACCGCAATTTCCGACGACGCCATACCAGCCCTTTTCGCTCTCGCTCTTAACGTCGTAGTAGCGGCTATCTTAATAGTCGCTCCGCCTATCCAATCTGTTCCGTTCGTCGAATATTCGATTGTCGCCCCCGCAGTCGCCGAAGATAACTCTATATCTAACGACGTCCCAAACTCCGTACCGCTCGCTATATTAAAAGTCGGAGCCGCTACCTGCTCCAACACGACAAAAGTCCCCTCCAAAAGGTCAGACCCAACCATACCCGATTTGACCGCTATCGCCCTGATCTTAACGGTCTCTCCATAACCTATCCGAATGGGATTGACATACTGCGCCGATCCCTCCGTCGGAGTAGTCGCGCCGTCCGTCGTGTAGTAAATCGCAGCGCCGCTAGTCGCGCAACTTAACGTAACGTCGATTGTAACGTCGTAAGTCGAAGGCTCTAATCCAAACGTCGGCAGAGCAACCTGATTTGACGCGACACTCGTCGAAGTTACGCTCGTCGTACTACTTGACACATATGCGTCAATCGTCGTACTTGTCGCGTCGGACCTAGTCGAAGGGGAGTCCCCGCCCGCAGTATCGCAAGATACAAAGCCAATCGCCAATATCCCAATAAAAAAAACTATGCCAAATGTCCTATAAAATTTACTCATCCTGTTCTCCATTTTTTTTTATATTCTTATTAAACTGAATATATCTTTATAGAATAAATGTCAATTATTTATTTGCATTTTTTTATTTGACACATATGTTTTTTTATTTTGACACATACTCCCTTCCAAGTGGAGATAAATTTAGATTTCGCCTGCGCATATTTTAAATATTCTTTGAAGAATATTAGAAATATTTTCTTTTGATA
>Ga0208940_1000063_pt1 | contig 132748 bp, 102 predicted proteins | sample AD_JPNNA6_MetaG_FD_184445 | JGI IMG/M metagenome (GOLD analysis project Ga0208940, IMG submission 184445) | Active sludge microbial communities of municipal wastewater-treating anaerobic digesters from Japan - AD_JPNNA6_MetaG (SPAdes) (version 2) | ecosystem: Engineered > Bioreactor >... | reverse complement strand
CTAATGTAAGGTGCAAGACACTGTAAAAGTGCTAGAATGTCCATTTGAGGCTCCTTGTCGTATAAGCTGGCTCCACTGGTGCTGGAATCTCTTATACTACAAGAGCCTCATTTTGGCGAAGGTATTGGAGTAAAGAAGAGGATAGCTTACTATGATGACCTATGTCAACCATCGATTAGAAAAAGCAGCCCGTGGCTACGTTGGTGCTGCTGTTATGACAGGTTTAATCTTTGGCGGAATGACTATACTTCAATGGAGCGCCTATCTAAGCGATCCACTAGAGCCAACTAACCCTCCATTCTGGTTTCTCGTTCTGTCAAGCTTTGTCGATATTGTGATAGTAGGCACTTTTGGCTATGCTGCTAGTGTTATATGTACTGAAGTGCAAGCTGATGAGGTCGGATTAAAGCTCAAGACCTGTCTGTTCAGATGGCACTTTGTGCCTTGGAGTGATGTGAAGGGAGTCAGCTCGTGGATACATAAATCACAATTTAATCCAAAAGGTAACACAACCTTTGTGGAAATTAGGCAAGGGATAAGTTTTCTACACTATTCTCCAGTAAAAGGTACTGATGGGCAAGTCCACTGGAGCCTTGGAGTCACCTTAATGGCGAGTGGAGAGAACTATGACAGTCTTGTAAAGCTGATCCGCGATAAATTGTGGATCGCATTGAGAGAATAGCATGAGGTATGAGGACACCTACGACGTCGAAAATCGCCTGGCGGTCGTCACCAACATCGTCAGCGGCGACGTGACGCGCTTCATTGACAATGGCAGCCTGTCCTGAGCGCAGCGAAGGAACGGCAACCGCGTGTGGCGCGAAGACTGCCGCGGCGTGACAGTATACCTGGGTGCGGTGGAAGTCCACATCAGTGGGACGCAGCGTCTCACCACCACCTACTACTTTGCGGGCGGGCAGCGGATTGCGATGCGCAAAGCAGGTGTGGTATACTACCTGCACGGCGACCACCTCGGCTCCGCGTCCCTGGCGACGGACGCGAGCGGCGCGAAGGTGAGCGAGATGCGCTACACGCCGTATGGCGAAGTGCGGCCCGGCCTGGAGGGGACCGGCTTGCCCACCGACCGCCGCTTCACCGGACAACGGCGCGAAGCCGGGTTGGGCCTGTACGACTATGGCGCGCGCTATTACGATCCCGCCCTGGGCCGCTTCATCCAGGCGGATACGATGGTCCCCAGCCCGGCCAATCCGCAGAGTCTCAACCGGTATGCGTATGTGCTCAATAATCCGCTCAGGTATACGGATCCAAGTGGACACTACAGCGAAGAAGAGATAATGAAGTCCTTTGGAGTCTCAACTTGGGATGAGGTCTTAGCCTTTTTCCAAAATGAAAATTCCTCTTTGTATGGAAGATGGGGATGGTTAGAAATCTTGCGTCGGGCTACAGATGGTACTTTTCTTGACCAAGGAGTTACGTATAGCCTTAGTGGAGGAATAGCAGATTGGCGGGGTAGAGGTATCTTTGAATCTTCAAACTCGGGAATTTTTCTACGGTGCTTAAAGAACCTGTCGGGGTCCGAATTGATGCAATTCAATCCTCTTCAATGGGAACGTTTTGTTGACCAAAAAATCGTTGGGGCAGGGCAAGGGGAATTTGCCGGGCGCGGCGAGGCTAAGGACATTTATCGACTTTCTGGGGTGGGTCAGTCCTTTTATACCCACATAAGTACGCAATATTCCCATGTCAGGTTCGACGCAAGTAAAGTCGACTGGGTTGATGCTGGCTTTGATCTTGCTGGCATCACTGCAGACCTCTTTACTGTAGGGCTTGGAGGACGTGCAGTTAATGTGATTCAAGCCGCAGAAAAGACAGGAAGCCTTGTCGATGCTCTTAGTATAGCGTATAGCTTGTACAGTAATTTTGACGGTGTTTTAGATGGAGAGTCAGCATGGGGAGCGCTTGGCGATGTTTCATTAAGTTACGCCGGCATAGGTATCCAATTTTGGCCAGATGTGATTAGCATTGTATCGAATATCGGTGGCGCAGTTACCATAACTAACTGACCAGTGGAGGCCTTGCTTTTTAAACTTGTTCCATAGATACCGATTAAGCATCTTGCTTTACACGGAAATAGTTGGGAGAAACGCCTATGATAGATAGTTCTGACCTGCGTCACATCATTGTAGTTTTCATCGTGATAGCCATGCTGATCATACAGGGGCTTCGAATGCTTGTAAAACCAGCCAGTATACACGAAAATACGTTGACATATCGTTATATTTTCCAGCGTTTCTTTCGACATTTGGACAAAGAAGTAGAAAGAACTGGCAAACTCACTTACAAGCATATACAAATCTACGGGCTGATTCTTATGGTTTCTGGGCTTCTGTTGCTGGGGATTGCACTGATTATGCTTTTGTCTTTGCGTTAGCACGTTCGATAGTGGAATTGGGAGTGAATTTACTCCCATTTGTTACCACAAGTGATTTGGAATAAGTTGAGGTGAAAGCGTCTACAACCGCGTCAAATCCGTGCTGAACGGCGTGACCACCTGCTACGCCGGCAACCACTGCGAGTGGACCAGCAGCACGAGCACGATGATCAAGTATTACTACGCCGGCAGCCAGCGGGTGGCGATGCGCCAGGGCAATCCGGGGACGGTGCACTATCTGCTCGGCGATCACCTGGGATCTACCGCCAAAACGTACAATGCCGCCACTGGCGCAACGGCAGAATTGCGTTGTCCTCCGTGGGGTGGAACGCCTTCAGCCGAGGCTAAAGCCGTCGGCTAAACCCACCAGGCCCTGCGGGCCGGCCGCTCAGCCCCCCTGGGGGGGCTTCGTACGTTAAGCCGCAGGGCTTCAGCCCGCGGCTCGCTATCCTTCAGCCCGCGGCGAAAGCCGTCGGCTGAACCCACCAGGCCCTACAGGCTAGCCGCTCAGCCCCCCTGGGGGGGCTTCGTGCATTGAGCCGCAGGGCTTCAGCCCGCGGCTCGCTATCCTTCAGCCGCGGCTAAAGCCGTCGGCTGAACTTACCAGGCCCTGCGGGCCGGCCGCTCAGCCCCCCTCGGGGGGCTTCGTGCGTTGAGCCACAGGGCTTCAGCCCGCGGCTCGCTTCAGCCCGCGGCTCGCTTCAGCGGCTCAAGCAGTGGACAACAGAGGATGCCGGCGTCATAAGACAGGCCAGATTCTCCTTAAAGGGTGGATATACCACGCCCCGCTCGGTGATGATCGCTGTGATGTACGCCGCCGGCGTCACATCGAAAGCAGGATTGGTCGCGGGTGCACCGACGGGGGCGATCTGGCATGTCTCGAAGCGCGTGACCTCCTCGGCAGACCGCTGTTCGATGGCAATCTCATCGCCGGTAGCCAGCGTCATGTCAATGGTGCTGGTGGGGCCGACGACGTAGAACGGCACGTGGTGGGCCTGGGCTGCCAGTGCCAGGCTGTACGTCCCGATTTTGTTTGCCGTGTCGCCATTGGCGGCAATGCGGTCGCAACCAACGACGCACAGGTCGATGCCCACCGTGCGCATAAGATGCGCGGCGGCCCCATCGACAATGATCGTGTACGGCACGCCCCACTGTTGCAGTTCCCAGGCGGTAAGACGCGCGCCTTGCAGCCGTGGACGGGTTTCGTCCACATAGGCATACACGTGCTTTCCGGCCTCGTGGGCGGCAGTGATGACCCGCAGCGCAGTGCCATATTCGCCGGTTGCCAACGGGCCGGTGTTGCAGTGATGGATGATTTTCGCCTCATCCGGCACCAAAGGTAGCGCGTTCTGCCCGATGCGGAAGTTGGACTCGGCTTCAAAGGCATAGATCGCGTGCGCCTCCGCCAACACAGCCTCACGGATGGCCACAACGGTATCTAGCGCCGGGTCAGAGACGCGGCGTAACACGCGGTCCAGCGCCCAGAAAAGGTTGACGGCGGTGGGGCGGGCCGCACGGAGCACCGCATCGGCAGTGCGCAGGTCGACGCGGAGGGTATCTGCATCGACGGCCGGGCTGTGATATGCCGCCAGCGCCATCCCATAGCCTGCCGTGATCCCGATGGCCGGCGCGCCGCGCACGACCATATCACGGATGGCGACGGCAACGTCGCGGTAGTCGGTATAGTCGACATAAACCAGTTCATGCGGCAGTCGGCGTTGATCAATCAAACGCAACGTGCCTTCTTCCAACCATTCAATAGCATGATACGTCGTCATCCGGGTTCCTCCAAAATAAGTAGGATTTTGTACTCGTCAGGATGATATTGAACACAACAGCGTGGGATTTTTACCGCCGGGTTCGCCGAGACTTGTGCTATTTCGCTGCGTCCTCAGCGTGCTCAGCGGTGGAAACGAATTGAGCCGCAGGGGATAGGTCGCCCAACACCTTTTGCCCTGCCCATTGAACGGTTGGCAAATCGTGTTATAATGCCGCCGTTGCCCCTGTAGTTCAATCGGAGAGAACGCAGGTTTCCTAAACCTGTTATCAAGGTTCAAGTCCTTGCAGGGGTACTGAAGTTCATCTTCGACGCACGCCAGGCACCCCGAGGGGGCAGCATTCGGCGTTACCGAATTGGCAATTCGTCCTACTCCCCCTACACGTGGATGATAGCACCGTTGAAAGCTCCTGGCAAGGCTCCCGGTTGCCCCCCAGCGCTTATCAACAAAGGGCAGTCGTAGGAGCGACTTCAGTCGCTTCTGAAAGGAGCGCCCTGACCTGCCGATTGTGCCTTCCTCCACCCAGAGTATAATATCCGCGTGACAACCAACAACGTCCAGCGCGCGAACTTGTGGCAATGGGGATGCCTGACTCTGTTGATCGGCGGCATCTTGCTGGTCATCGTGACCGGTTTATGGTTGTTTTCCAGGCCGACAGCTATCCCGCCAGGACCGCGTCCCACCGCAATCGTTTGGACGGCTACGCCGACGCCGACGCCAACCCCGACGCCATTCCCGACACCCACCCCTTCGCCCACCCTGCCTCTCTCGCCCACCGAAATCGGCGTTGGCGTGCGGGTGCGCGTCAGCGGAACAGGTGCGGCGGGGTTGAGTCTGCGCGCCACGCCGGGTACCACGACAGAACGCCTGGATATTGCTGCGGAAGGTGAAGTCTTCCTCGTCATCGACGGGCCGACGGTCGCCGACGACTTAACGTGGTGGCTCTTGCGCGACGAAGCCCATTCCCAACGGGAGGGCTGGGGGGCTGCAAACTACCTGGTTGTCATCCCGTAACGTTCAAATGTTGACATTTCGGCCCCTCCCCTCAGGCAATGATCTCCTCCTCGCAAGCGGAGAAGCAGGGAGAATGGGGCCAATCACGAGCGATTTATTAGACCTGATCGATCTCAAGGAGATATTGCCATGAATCTAACTCGACATACAACCCCGCATGGCCCACGCTGGGCACTGGACGGCACATGGCTACAGCCGGAATTTTCCCTGAGTCGGCTTCTGGAACTGTCCTCCGCGGCGGCCACTCCCTTCCTGCCAACGCTGTCCACCGCGGATGCAGCCGGCGGCGATCGGCTCGCTCCCATCGAACCGGCGCAGGAAGTCTGGGCCGCCGGCGTCACCTACCGGCGCAGTCGTGATGCCCGCGAAGCTGAGTCACAGACCGGCGACATCTACACGCGCGTCTATGTCGCCGAACGCCCGGAACTGTTTTTCAAGGCGGCCGGCTGGCGCGTCGTTGCGCCCGGCAGTGCGATTCACGTGCGCTCCGACAGCCCCTGGAACGTGCCAGAACCAGAACTCACACTGGTGATTAACTGTCACGGGGAGATTGTCGGTTATTGCGCCGGGAACGACGTCTCGTCGCGCAGCATCGAGGGTGAGAACCCTCTCTACTTGCCGCAAGCTAAGGTCTACAACGGCTCGTGCGCGCTTGGCCCGGCTATCCACCTTGCCGCTCCCGACATATTTCGCGAGGTTCCCATCCGCATGACCATTGCCCGCCGCGGCAAGACCGTCTACGCAGGCGAGACCGACACTGCGCAGATGAAGCGCACTTACGAGGAACTGGTGGCCTACCTGTACCGCGAACTTGACTTCCCCCACGGCGTCTTTCTGATGACCGGTACATGCCTCGTGCCGCCACCTGACTTCACCCTGTTGCCGGGCGACACGGTCACAATCTACGTGAATGAGCTGATACTACAAAATCCCGTGGAATAAGTTTCGAGTTGCCAGGGTGCGATACAAAATGAGTCCAATCAAAGATAACTTCTCGAAAGCCTGAATAGATAAAAAACATAAGGAGAAAAACAATGTCACTGCAACCAGTTTTGATCAACGGTGAATGGCGGGCGTCGGACGCGGTAGGTGAGTTCGCGGCGGTCAACCCTTCGACGAAGACGCTCTTGCCGGATACCTATCCCGTGTCGAGCGCAGCCGAAGTCGAAGTGGCGATCCAGGCGGGATATGAAGCAGCGACCGCCTTACGCACCCTATCGCCGGATATGATCGCGCGCTTTCTCGAAACTTACGCCAACGTCATCGAAGCGCGAGCCAACGCTCTGATCGATTTGGCCTACACCGAGACCGCGTTACCTCCATCCCCGCGCCTGCGCGATGTGGAACTGCCGCGCACGACAGACCAACTCCGCCAGGCTGCTGCCGTCGCCCGCGAGCGTTCCTGGTGTCTGGCGACTATCGACACGCAGCGCGGCCTCCGCTCGATGTACGGGCCACTGGGCGGGCCTGTGGTCGTCTTCGGCCCGAACAACTTCCCGTTCGCCTTCGGTTCGGCCTCAGGCGGAGACTTCGTGGCGGCCATCGCGGCAGGCAACCCCGTCATTGCCAAAGCCAACACCGGACATCCCGGCACAACGCAGCTCTTTGCCGAGGCCGCCTGCGAGGCCATCCAGGCGACCGGTATGCCCGGCGCGCTGGTGCAGTTGCTCTACCGCACCCGGCCGGATGTCGGCTTCCGACTGGTGAGCCACCCGCTGATCGGAGCGACGGGCTTTACGGGCAGTCGCCAGGCGGGACTCCGCCTCAAAGAAGCAGCGGACAAAGCCGGCAAGCCGATTTACCTGGAGATGTCCAGCATCAACCCAATTTTCATCTTGCCTGGCGCGCTGGAGGAGCGTGGGGAGGCCATCGCCGCGGAGTTGTACGCCTCGTGCTCGATGGGGGTGGGGCAATTCTGCACCAAACCCGGCTTTGTCGTCGTCCTGCACAATGCGAGCAGTGAAGCCTTCTTCGACACAATGCGGGAACACTTCCAGGCCCCGCCCGGCGTGCTGTTGGGCGAAAGCGGCGTGCGCACCATCGCCCATGCCGTAGAGAGATTACAGGCCAACGGTGCACAGCTTGTGACCGGCGGGTACGAGGTCGAGGGGCCGAGTTATCGCTACGCCAACACGCTCCTGCGTATCTCCGGTGATGACTTCCTCCAGCATCCACACGAACTGCAAATCGAAGCGTTCGGCGTCGTATCCCTCATCGTTTTTGCCAGGGATATCGCCCAAATGCAAGCCATTACCCAGGCATTGGAAGGCAACCTCACCGGCTGTCTGTACACCCATACCGGCGGCAACGATGATGCGCTGTACGCTCAAATCGCGCCGCTTCTGCGCACCAAAGTAGGGCGACTGCTGAACGACAAGATGCCCACCGGCGTCACCGTCAGCCCGGCAATGAACCACGGTGGACCCTATCCCGCAACGGGTCATCCCGGCTTCACCGCCGTCGGCGTCCCCGCTGCACTGTTGCGCTTCGGCGCGCTGCATAGCTACGACAACGTCCGCCCACACCGCCTGCCGCCGGAGTTGCAGGATAAAAATCCCACTGGTGCCATGTGGCGGCTGATCGACGGCGTATGGACACAGAAAGACATTGTCTAGTCCATCGTAGCAGAAATTTCACCCCCGTTAGCCATGCGCGAAGCGGATCGCCGCGTGGAGCGGATCGCCAGATCCGCGGTTCTAGCGTTCACTGAGGAACTATTTGTGCCGCGTAGGACCAGGATGTTCCAACCACAAAAAAAATAGCGCAAGGAGTCATCGATGGGACTGACGCAAAACTAGGGTTTTTTGTCATCGCAACAGGCCTGGCAGGTTTGGCAAACCTGCTAGGCCTATGAAACGCCCCCGCCCCACCCTTCATTGGCGTAAGTCCTGATCTATGGATGTGACTACCAGGTGGCCCGGTGATAGGAAAAAGGGAAGACAGAGAGACACAGCTAAGGGACCAAAGAAGGCCGCGATGGGTGCTCGCGTGGCCTTCCATCGGCTTGAGCCTGATTGTCCTTGCACTTGGCCTGTTCACCGTATCGGCGTACGCCCAAACGACCGCACCGAGGTTCGTCCACCTGACGACCGAAGACGGCCTCTCCCACAACATCGTCTATACCATCTTGCAGGACCGTCAGGGCTTCCTCTGGTTCGGCACGCAGGATGGACTGAACCGCTATGACGGCTACACCTTCACCGTCTTCCGCCATCGACGTTCGGACCCCGCCTCGCTCGTCAATAACACCGTCAACGTGCTCTACGAGGACCGCGCCGGCACGCTGTGGGTGGGCACCGTCGGCGGGCTGGATAGTTTCAGCGGCGTCGGCGAACGCTTCCACCATCACACCGCCCTCCCGCCCGAATCCATCGGCGCACTCTACGAAGATGCTGATGGCATCCTGTGGGTCGGCACGCTTGGCTCCGGGTTGTTCCGCTACGATCCGGCGACCGCTCAGGCGCGCCAGTACCGGCACGACCCGGCCGACCCGACCAGTCTCAGCGACAATGACGTGCTCTCCCTCTACGCGGACCGCGCCGGAGACCCTTCGACAGGCTCAGGGCAAACGCTGTGGGTGGGCACGCTGCACGGCGGCCTCAACGCCTTCGACCGCGCCGGCGGCCGCTTCGCCCGCTACACCCACGACGCCGCCAATCCCCACAGTCTGAGCGACGGCGAGGTGACCGTCATCTATGAAGACCACGCCGGCGCCTTGTGGGTGGGCACGGGGATCGCCCACGAGGATGCCGTCGGCGGGCTGGACAGGCTGGAGCAGACCGACGGACGGTTCATCCATTACCGCTACAACCCCCAGGATTCCCAAAGCCTGAGCCACAACCACGTCCAGGCCCTCTACGAGGACCGCTCCGGCGCGCTGTGGATCGGCACGGAGGAGGGGCTGAACCTCTTCGACCGCGCCGCCGGGCATTTCCTGCGCGTCGTTCACGATCCTCTGGACGGGTATAGCCTCGGCTACAACGACATCACGGCCATCTACGAGGACCGCTCCGGCAACCTCTGGTTCGGCACCAAGGGCGGGGGGATCGACCGCTACGCGCGGGCTAAAGAGCGCTTCCGCCGCTACGGACACGACCCGCGCGACCCGAACAGCCTGGGCGCTTCCGCCGTGGGCGCCATCGCCCAGGACCCCGCCGGCATCCTGTGGCTCGGCCTGTACGGCGGCGGGCTGGATCGTCTGGATCGCGCCACCGGCCACATCACCCACTACCGCCACGACCCCCATGACCCCCACAGCCTGAGTCATGACCACGTCACGGCCCTCTCCGTAGATCATCAAGGAGTCTTGTGGATCGGCACCAGCGCGGGGCTGGACCGCTTCGACGCCCCGACCGGCCGGTTTGTCCACTACGTCCACGACCCGACGGACCCCCACACGCTGGGCGCGGGCAGCGTCAAGGTCATCCTGGAAGATCACGCCCACGACCTGTGGATCGGCACGGAGGAGCCGGGGACGTTGAGCCGGCTGGAGCGGGCCTCCGGCGCCTTCGTCCGCTACGATGCCGTCTCCACATTCGGCGTGCGGGCTATCACCGAAGATCACAACGGCGACCTCTGGCTGGGCACGTACAGCGGCCTGGTGCATTTCGACCGACGCCGGGGGACGTTCACCCAGTACCGTCACGACGACGACACTCCCCAGAGCCTGAGCAACGATTTTGTCTGGGCTGTGGTCGAGGACCGCGACGGCATCCTCTGGGTCGGCACGCACGGCGGGCTGAACCGCTTTGACCCGGCCACGGAGCAGTTCACCGCCTACACGGTCGAAGACGGCCTGCCCAACGACGCCATCGCCTCCCTCCTGATCGATGAGCCAGGGCAGCTCTGGCTAGGGACAATGGGCGGGGGCCTCTCCCGCTTCACCCCGCAGACGGACGTCTTTCGCAACTATGACGTCGGTGACGGCCTGCAGGGAGCGCACTTTCTCATCGGCGCCGCCCACCGGGGTCACGGCGGCGAGATGTTCTTCGGCGGCCTCGACGGGTTCAACGCCTTCTACCCAACCCAGGTGCAGGATAATCCCTACGTTCCACCTGTCGTCCTGACCGCGTTCCGCAAGTTCGACCAGGTGGTGGACCTGGGTGTCCCCCTGGCGGACGTCAAAGAGGTGACGCTGTCGTATCGGGACAACTTTTTCGCCTTCGAATTCGCCGCGCTGGATTACACCGACCCGGCCAGGAATCGGTACGCCTATCAACTGGAAGGCTTTGATCGAGAGTGGATCTCCTGCGGCGCACGGCGTTACGCCAGTTACACGAACCTGCCGCCGGGCCGGTACACCTTCCGCGTGAAAGGGAGCAACAACGACGGCGTCTGGAACGAGGCCGGGCTGGCCGTGCGGGTGATCATCACGCCGCCGTTCTGGGCGACGTGGTGGTTCCGCGGGCTGATGGCCGCCGTCGTTGGTAGTGTGATCGGCGCCGTGTATCGGGCGCGCGCCCGGAACATCGCCGCGTTGCGCGAGCGCGAGGAACGCTTCCGCGCCCTGTTCGAGAATGCACCGCTGGGCGTCTTCGAGGTGGACCTGGCCCCCTCGCCGCCGCGCATCCTGCGTGCCAACCGGGCAGCAACCCGCATCTACGGCCGGACGGCGGAAGAACTGGAGACGCTGCCGCCGGAGCCGTTGGTGGCCGCTGGAGCGCAGGCGGACCTGGAACGGCTGCTGGACGGCTTGCAGACAGGTGAGACAGTCACCCTGGAATCCACACACCGCCGGCAAGACGGCAGTGAGTTCCCCGTGCGGGTGAGCGCCGCCCTGCAGCGAGCGCCCCGGCGCGGACGGACGGCCATCGTCATCACCGAGGACATCACCGCCGAGAAGGCGTGGCGTTCGGAAGAAGAGGCCATTGCCGAGGAACGTCGCCGCATCGCCCGCGAGATCCACGACGGGCTGGCGCAGGACCTGGTTTCGTTGCGCATGAAAGCGCGGCTGTGGCACCAACTGGTGGATGAGGCTCCGCAGCAGATGCACGCCGAGATCGACGCCCTGCGTAACCTGTTAAGCAACAACATCCGTGAGGTGCGGCGTGCGATCTTTGCCCTGCGGCCGGTGGCGTTGGACGAACTGGGCTTTTACCCGGCCCTGCAGCAGTTTGTGACCGAGTTAGGGGAGCAGAACCAGTTGCGAATTGACCTGCGCGTGGTTGGCCCGCCTGAGCGGTTGCCCCTCGCCCTAGAGCCGATCCTCTTCCGCATCATCCAGGAGACGCTGAACAACACGGTCAGGCACGCGCGCGCCGGCGCGGCCGAGGTGGAACTACGCCTGGATGAACCCGACGTGGTGTGCCTGTGCGTCCGCGACGACGGCGTGGGCTTTGACCCGTCTACGGTGGAACAGGCCGCACTGCGCGGCCACCTGGGGCTGAAACAGATGCGGGAGCGCGTCGCCCGGCTGCGCGGCACTCTCACCCTGCACAGTGAGCCGGGGGGCGGGACGGAGATTGGCGTCGTCCTGCCGGTGGTGATAGACTAACCAACTCATCCCCCCATCCATTCTCCCCCCTTCCCGCCGGCGGGGGTAGGCTGAATAGTTACAAGCGCCGTAGCATAGCCCCTTGTGGGCGGTGGTTTTGGCGCCAGAAACGGCCACGAGGGCCTGCGCTACAACTGAAATGCAACACACCCAAATGAAACTTAGTGTCTTGGTGGTGTAAGGAGAAAGCACTATGTCACCCATTCGCGTGCTGATTGCCGACGACCACCGTCTCTTCCGCCAGGGGCTGCGCCAGATTTGCGAGGTCCTGGGCCGGTTCGAGGTAGTGGGCGAGGCCGAAAACGGGCAGGAAGCCGTGGAGATGGCGCGGCGGCTAAAACCCGACATCGTCCTGATGGACATCCAGATGCCCGTCCTGGACGGCGTCGAGGCCACCCGGCTCATCACCGCCGACAACCCGGCGGTGCAGGTGCTCGTCCTCACGATGTACAGGCAGGATCGCTACGTCTTCGAGGCGATCAAAGCTGGCGCGCGGGGCTACCTGCTCAAGGACATTGATGAACAGGAGTTCGTGGACGCTGTACGGGCGGTTCACCGCGGCGAGGCGTTGATTGATCCCGGTCTGGCGACGCGGCTGCTGGACGAGTTCCGCCGCCTGAGCCAGGATGCCGTGGATGTGGAGGAACTGACCCCGGGCGAGATGGAGGTCCTGCGCCTGGTCGCGCAGGGGCTGGACAACAAGACCATTGCCGTGCAGTTGAGCCTTGCGGAGCGCACCGTCGCCAATCGCCTGAGCGAAATCTACCAGAAACTGCACGTCGTCAGCCGCACCCAGGCGGCGCTTATGGCTCTGCGCCGCGGCTGGGCGACGCTGGAATCCGATCCGTAAGCAGGGAAAACATCGCCGGTTCAGCACCAGGGTCGTGTCCCCTTTTCCTCCCCCGTAAGCCGGGGGAAAGGGAGATTTTTTGGGGGCAGGTGGGCTGCGCCCGCCTGCAAAAACCCTTATCTGTGCTCCCCCTTCCCAGCAGACTGAGGAGGGGGATTTTTGTAGGGGGGTGTGGCGGGCGGCTTCGCCGCCCGCCACACCCCCCTTTTTCCGCTTGTGGTAGAAAAGTACCCTCGGTGAGGGTACTTTTTTCTACCCCGGCCGGGGAGATTTTCCCCTTGCGGATCAGAGGCAGTTTGTGCCATACTGAGAATGTACCTGAATTGCCTCTCAGACCGCGGGAGTCTGATGACATGGGCCGGAGGCGGGCTTGGACGATCCGATTCGAGTAGCCATCGTGGACGACGACGGAGCCTTTCGTCAGGCGGGGCGCGGTTGGTTCGATGGCGCAGGCGACATCGTGATCGTGGGCACAGCGCAGAGTGAACGGGAGACGTTGCATTGGCTATACGAGGTTCACCCCGACGTGGTCCTGTTGGACGTGGCGGCGGCTTCCCAGGTGCGCGAAATTTCCGTCCTGGCGCGGGTCATCGTTCTGCACTTGCCGGGGCAGGAGGCGTTAGCGCTGGAAGCACTCCGCGCCGGCGCGCTGGGGCATCTGGACAAGCAGAACACCCGCCCGCCGCAGGCCATCGCTGCCGTGCGCGCCGTCAGCCGCGGAGAAGCGGTGCTCAGCCCACCATTAGCGGGTTGGATGTTGGATGAGATAACCCAGAGACGCCGGCAAAGTGACCATGAGGCCGAGGGCTGAAGCCCCACGGTTAAACGCACCAAGCCCCCAAGGGAGACTGATCTGCCGGCCCGCAGGGCTTAGTCGGTTCAGCCAATGGCTTTGGCCCCGGCGGAAGCTGGAACCAACCCATGAGCTAAACCTTTCATATTTTGGAATTCCACATTAACTGGCGTTCACCAGCGGTTGAATGAAAACTTTTTACCACGAAGGACACAAAGAATCTGTGTTTTTCTCTGTGAACTCTGTATGCTCTGTGGCTATTTTCAAGGGAGGTGTACGATGAAAAGCAAATGGATCTTTAGCAGCGCGCTTCTCGTCTTTAGCTTGCTGGCTCTGACCGCGGGCCTGAGCCAGGCGCAGGAACCCCCGCCGGAGGGGGCAATGCAACCGGAAGGCGTAGCGAGCATCGACGCCGTAGGCGCCTATATCCCCATCCAGGGCCGGCTGACAGACGCCAGCAGCAACCCGCTCAATGGGACCTTCAACAACGTCTCCCTACGCATATACACTACAGGAACGGGAGGTTCATCACTGTGTCAGGTCACCCCGTCAACCTTGCAGGTGAGCAACGGGCTGTTTTCCACCTTTATCCCCTGCTCGTCCTCCGTGGTTAATGGTCAGCAGCTTTACCTGGGTGTCCAGGTGGGAACCGACGCAGAAATGAGAGACCGTCAGCCTATCTATCCCGTGCCATACGCTTTCAGCCTGAAGCCGGAGGCGAAAATCATAGATAATAGTTCCAATAGCCTTCTGGTTGTGCAAAATAATGGCAATGGCGCAGGGGTATACGGGTACAGTCTTAGCGGTGAAGGAGTGTACGGTTGGGGCGAGACTGGGAGTGGGGTATACGGTCATAGTTATAGCGGGTACGGTGTGTACGGGGATAGCACCACCGGCGTGTCCCTCATGGTCACCGGCACCGGCATCATCAAGAGCACAGCCGCCACGGACTGGAACGTCAGCCCCCTGAACATTGTGCCGGGAGATGCAAACGGCGACGGCGATTTGAAGATTGTCCATTCTACTCAATTCGGGTGGGTTGCGCTTTATTCCGCGGGGGCGGATGACTGCACAGCCCTCCTGCCGGTGGATGTAGTAGCCTACCTGTTTGGCACGCGCGTCAAGTTCTCGGAATTCCACTTCTGCTATTCCATGCCAGACACTGACCTTGACGACAAAATCACCCAGGTTGATGTTGAATATGTAAAAACTGATGGTGAACACCAAAGCCTTTGCAGCTTCACCACCGATGTATCCAGCACAGCCTGGACCTGCCAGACATGTACGGCTGCCTCGCCCGTTAACATCTATGGGCCACTCTTCGCGCGCTTTACATTGCATTTTGAGGGCGATGGCTCTGACAATCGGATTCGCCTGGGGCACATGTACGTGCACCTGGTGGAGTGACATAGGAGGTGGACAGTGAAACGGCTAGCAATTCTGCTGACTCTGGCTGTCCTGCTCCTCCTGGCCGGCCGCGCCCTGGCAATGTCTTCCCCCAACTACCGCCTGGACTGGTTCACTCCGCTGACCGGCAGCGGAGGGCCGGCCAGTTCGGCTCACTATGCCGTCAACTTCACCGTCGGCCAGACGGCCATCGGCAGTGGCTCCAGCACGAACTATAAGGGCTGCCTGGGCTATTGGTGCGGCGGCGTGGCAGGACGATACGGCGTCTACCTGCCGCTGGTGCTGCGAAACACTTGACCTCACCCCTCTTGTCCCTTCTCCATTACGGAGAGGGGATAAGAGGGTGAAGTGAGATAAGGAGGCCACGATGCGAGGTCAATACTTTTGCACTGCTTTGACCCTCTCCCTGGTCCTTGCCTGCAACTTTTCCGCTCTGCCGGCCCCGACGGCGTCTGCCGTCGGGGAAACCGCCTCACCGACCCCGGCCACAGCCCCGGCCTCACCGGCGACCCCTAACGAAGCGATTGTCGTGACCGGTGGTCGCACGTTCTACGTCGCTCCGAACGGCGACAACGCCCATCCCGGCAGCCGCAAGCAGCCCTGGGCCACCCCCGGTTACGGTTCCCGCCAACTGGCCCCCGGCGATACGCTCATCATCCTCGACGGGCGTTACACCTTGAGCGAGTACGACGCCGACATCCTCACCCCGCCCTCCGGCACCGCCTCCGCCTGGATTACCATCCAGGGCGAGGAGGGCCACCGCCCCGTCCTGGCCGGGCGCGATAACCTGCTGACCGCCATCAACCTGTCCGGCGTCCAGTACGTCCGCATCCAGAACCTGGAGATCACCCACGACGACCAGGCTACCGGCGAGGCGCTGTGGTTCCGCGAGGGAGTGGAAATTCTGGGCGCCCCCTCTGCCCACATCGTTCTGCAAGACCTCACCATCCACCATGTGGATGAATTCGGGATGAACATCCAGGATGTGGACGACCTGCAAATCCTCAACTCCCGCATCGAGTACGCCGGCTTCGGCGCGCTGGGCGGGCCGGCGGGGGAACACGGCGGCTGGCGCAACGTCACCATCCGCGGCTGTTCCCTTTCCTGGAGCGGCCACTACTACCAGGGCGGCGACGGCTCCACCCGCCCCTACGACCGCCCCGACGGTTTCGGCATCGAGCCAGCCCAGGGCCCCATCCTGATTGAAGACACAGTCGCCGAGCACAACTACGGCGACGGGCTGGACTCCAAGGCCGCCAACACCACCATCCGCCGTTGCATTGTCGCCAACAACTCCTGCGACGGGGTGAAGGTGTGGGCCGACGGCAGCCGCGTGGAGAACACCCTCATCTATGGCCGCGGCGACGGCAACGCCGAAACGACGCCCTGGGCCGCCATCGTCATTGACCAGGTGGAGCAGGCAGACGCCCATTTCGAGATCGTCAACGTCACCGTGGACGACTACGTGGGGCAAAACTATCTGCTGTACGTGCAGTACGACAACCCCGTGCCGGTGCAGGTAACGCTGCGCAACACGGTCTTCAGCGGGCGCGGGCCGGAGTGCCCCATCTACATCCACACAGCCAGTACCGTAATGGCCGACCACAACCTCTTCTACCTGCCGCAGAACGCGACCCTCCTGACCCACGGCGAGACGACCCTCACCTGTGAAAACATCGCCTCCCTGGGCGAGGGGAACGCCTGCGGCGACCCACACTTCGTGCGTCCGGCCTGGGGCGAGACGGGCGACTATCACCTGCAGACGGGCAGCCCGGCGATCAATGCCGGAACCACCGCGGGTGCGCCCAATATAGACCTGGAGAACCGCCCCCGCGATGCGCAACCCGACATCGGCGCCTACGAATATCGAGAGGCTTCCTCCTGGCTGTACCTGCCGCTGGTGCTGCGGTCGGTTTAGCCCTATTCCTACCTTCTAATTTCCCGCCCCCTCACCTCTCATCCGCCGTACATGGCGATCACCTTCTCCGGCGCGATTTCGGCGAGGATATTGTGGATGTTGCAGAAGACGTAGCCGCCATCCTGATTCATGACCGTCGTGACCTCAGCGACTTCGCGCCGCACATCATCCACAGAGCCAAGCGGCAGCGTAACCTGGGAGTTGATGCCGCCGCCCCACAGCGCGATCCGCCCCCGCGCCTTGTCTTTCCATTCTCGATACGAGTGCTTCCCGGCGCACCATTGTACGGGATTGAGCACATCAAACCCACTTTCGATGACCAGGTCGATCAGGTTGTAGATCGCACCGCAGGAGTGTATGAACAGCTTGACCTGCGGGGCCAGGCGGTGGCACTCGTCGGTCAGACGACGGTAGTAGGGCAGGAACAGCTCGCGGTAGACTTTGGGCGAGGCGATGAGGTTGTTCTGCGTGCCCCAATCATCGGCGGTCAGCATGATGATGTCGATATAGGGATGGATTTCGGGCAACAGTGCCCGGATGTTCGCCAGGGCGTGCTCCGTGACGATCTCGTGCAGCTCGGTCACGTAATCCGGCTCGGTGATGCAGAGAACGGGAAAGATCGCCAGGCCACCGTAGGCGCCGATGCCGATCCCCGCCGACAGCGCGCCGTCGTTGAAGAACACGGCCCGGTCGGTGGACTCGCGCACGCGGCGGCACAAATCACGGATGGATACGATACGTTCATCTTCCAGAGGATGCGCCGACATGGTTTTGCGCCATGACTCAAGATCGAGTTTGGGCAGGTCGGCGGAAAGATCGAGCGGCTGCCCGCCGTGTTCCTCGTCGAAGACGTAGGAAGATGGCGGCATGCGCCGGTTTCCTCCTTGCAGGATCGTCCCGTCGGCCAGCGTATGGAAGTTTTCAGGATAGCGCACGAGCGCCGGCAGTCGCCCGTTGAAGTCGTAGGCGTGCCACAATTCCGGCTGCTCGAAGGCATTGGTCGCCCCGTCGAGGATGGCGACCACGTCGATGCCCAGGGCGTCGAGCACATCCCGATCGGGCAACGCCAACATCTGCCCGGTATCTTCGACGCGCGGTCGGCGTGGCGACAAGCCCAAGGCGGCCACCAATCGGGGGTAAGCAAAAGCGCTGATGGACGTGGAACGCATTCCGCCCAGGTCTTTGGGCAGTCGATCAGGGGTCTGGAAATTCAAGGCTTGTAAAACCCGCTCGCGTGAGGTCGTCATCGCCAACTCCTCGTATAAAATACTCTGGAAATAGCCACAGAGCATATAGAGTTCACAGAGAAAAGCACAAATTCTTTGTGTCCCGCGTGTCCTTCGTGGTGCAAGGTTTGCATTCAACCGCTGGTGAACCGCCGGTTCATACGGAGGTGAAATTTCTGCCACGATGGACTCGTCTGAATAGATCCGCCCATTATATCATGCACCGTGGCAAAGATCGCAACAGCGGCACTACCCCAACCCAGAAGCAGGTTCGCTCTCTCCCCTTTTTGGGGTATAATACTTTGATTCTTAACGGCACGATCATCTTGACCACGACAAATTCATGGCAAAACAGCGCCATCCCACAAAGTTAAACCTGTGGAGGATTGAATTTTTGAGCACAGAAAACGAAAGTGGTACCGTTAAAACGGTAGACATTCAACATGAGTTGCGCACGGCGTACCTCGATTACGCGATGAGCGTGATCGTCGCGCGGGCACTGCCCGATGCACGTGACGGCCTCAAGCCGGTGCAACGCCGCATCCTCTATGCGATGCACGATATGGGGGTGCGCCCGACCATCCCCCACAAGAAATCCGCCCGTATCGTCGGTGAAGTTCTTGGCAAGTACCACCCCCACGGCGACTCCGCCGTTTACGAAGCGATGGCGCGCATGGCACAGGATTTCTCCATGCGCTATATGCTGGTGGATGGACAGGGCAACTTCGGCTCCATCGACGGCGATTCCCCGGCGGCCATGCGTTACACCGAGGCGCGCCTTTCCCCCATCGCGATGGAGATGCTCAACGACATCGAGAAAGAGACTGTGGCATGGGTGGATAACTTCGACGGCAGCCTGCAAGAACCCACCGTCCTGCCCGCCCGCCTGCCTAACCTGCTCGTCAACGGTGCGTCAGGCATTGCCGTGGGGATGGCGACCAATATCCCACCGCACAATCTAGGCGAAATCGTGGATGCGCTGGTGCATATCCTCGACCATTGGGACCGCCGCGAAGAAATCAGCGTCGAAGAATTGATGGAATTCGTCAAGGGACCGGATTTCCCCACCGGCGGGCAAATTCTGGGGCAGGAGCCGATCACCAAAGCCTATGCCACCGGGCGCGGCAAGGCCATCGTGCGCGCCGTCGCCAACATCGAAGAAATGCATGGCGGGCGCTTCCGCATCGTCATCACCGAAATCCCCTACCAGCTCAACAAATCGAGCCTGCTGGAACGCATTGCGGCGCTTGTCCGTGAGGGCAAGCTGGATGAGATCGGCGACCTGCGTGACGAATCGGACAAGCGCGGGATGAGCATCATCATCGAACTCAAGCGCGGCGTGCAACCGCAGAAGGCGCTCAATCGCCTCTACAAACACACGCCGCTGCAATCCACCTTCGGCATCCAACTGTTGGCGCTGGTGGACGGTGTGCCGCGCATCTTGCCGCTGCGACGACTGCTCCAGGTCTTCCTTGACCACCGCATCGAAGTGCTGGTGCGCCGCTCCCAGTACGACCTGAACAAGGCGCAGGCCCGTGCCCACATCGTCGAGGGCCTGCTCATTGCCCTCGACCACCTGGACGAGATCATCAGAACGATCCGCGAATCGCCGGATGTGGATGTCGCCCGTGACCGGTTGATGGCCGGCTTTGGATTAACCGAGGTGCAGGCGCAGGCGATTCTCGACATGCAGTTGCGCCGGCTCACCGGGCTGGAACGTCAGAAACTCGAGGAGGAGTACGCCGAGCTGCTCAAGACGATTTCCTATCTCGAAGGACTGCTGGCCTCACCGCTGCAACAGCGCCAGGTCATTCGTCAGGATTTGATCGAGTTGCGCGAGCGTTACGGCGATCCGCGCCGCACCGTCATCCGCCCCCAAGCCGACGCTTCCATCGACGCCGAGGACCTGGTCGAGGAGGAAAGCGTTCTGATTTCCATCACCCAGCGCGGCTACATCAAGCGTATGCCCTGGACGGTCTTCCGCGCCCAGGAACGCGGCGGACGCGGAGTGATCGGCATGACAACCGGCGACGAGGACGAGATCACCACCCTGCTTTCGGCCCACAGCCACGACACTGTGCTGTTCTTCACCGACAAGGGCAAAGTCTACCAGGAAAAAGTCTACCAGATTCCCGACGCCGGCCGCACGTCCAAGGGGTCGCTCATCGCCGGCATTCTGGCGATAGAAGCCGAAGAGCATGTCACCGCCGTCGTACCCGTCGCCACCTTCGACGACGCCCGGTATCTATCCATGGTCACCCGCCGGGGACGCATCAAGCGCGTTGCCCTGTCCGAGTTCAACGGCGTGCGCCCCAGCGGTCTGATTGCCATCTCGCTCAACGATGGCGACGAGTTAGGCTGGGTGCGGCTGACGCAGGGCAATGATGATCTCATTCTGGTGACGGAACAGGGGATGGGGCTGCGTTTCAACGAGCAGGATGTGCGCCCGATGGGGCGCACGGCAGCAGGCGTCAGCGCTATCCGACTGCAAGAAAACGACCGCCTGACCATCGCTGAAGTCGTGGAACCGAACGGGGCGCTCTTCCTGGCTTCGGGGAAAGGTTTCGGGCGTTGCACGGCGCTGGACGAATTCCGCACGCAGGGTCGCGGCGGCAAAGGCGTCTACGCCTATCGCGTCAACGACAAAACCGGGCCGGTGGTGGATGGGCGCGTCGTCCAGGATGAAGATGAGGTGACGCTGATGTCAGAAAACGGCATCGTCTTGCGCACCCGCGTGGACAAAATCCCCAAGATGGGGCGCTACACCCGCGGTGTGCAGATGATCAATTTGAGTGATGGCGACCGCGTCGCCACCCTTGCCCGCCTGCCCAGCGGCGGTGAAAATGGTGGCAACGGCGCGCCCAACGGCGGCGATGAGAACCTTCACGACAACACCGGCCATGGCGATGACAACAGCGACGATGCCGAAGCCGTCGATATAGACATCTAGGACTGCGCGGCACAAATAGTTCCCCAGTTCATGCTTGCCAGGGATCGTCAATCCCGGCGTAGCGCGCCAGAACCGCGGATCTGGCGATCCGCTTCAAGCGGCGATCCGCTTCGAGCATGGCTAACGGGGGTGAAATTTCTGCCACGATGGACTCGTCGCACGACCGCGAATCACGCGAATCTGCGCTAATTTTTAAGCCAGAGTTAAGCAAGATTCACGTGGATTAGCGAGATTAGTGGTTTATTCTCAGAGGAATTTCACATTAACTTGTGAACTCTGGGTGCTCTGGGGCTATTTTCGAAGGAGCGTAACGATGCGCGACACCATTCAGCCTCATTCCGGCCAACTGACGGCGCTGTTACCTACGGCGGATGCCACGCTGCTGGCTGAAACGCTGATCGCGTTCGCCAATGCCGACGGCGGCGCGCTTTACATCGGCGTCGACGAAAATGGCGCGCCTACCGGCGATTTCTACCCCGAAGAGTTCGGTGAAGTGGTACAACAGGCCGAGAGGCTCTGCCGTCCGCCTATCCCCGTCACGTGGGAACAGATAGAGAGCGGAGGGGCGTTTGTCTTCGTGGGGCGCGTGCAACGCAGCGCCGAACTACATACCTTGCACGATGGCCGGGTGCTCGTGCGCACCGGTGCAGAGAACCGCCTGTTGACCGGAGAACAGTTGCAGCAGATCGTCGCCAGTCGTTCGACCGGTGAATACGAAGCCGAGCCGGTCCCCGGCGCCACACGCGACGATTTCGACGCCGACATCCTGCGCGAATTTGTCGAGATGTGGGAGAAACGCCAGGGCCGTCCCTTGAGCCGTCCCCTCGATGATATGCTCGTGGAGATGGGGTGGCTGCTGCCCGGCGGCCAACCGACGGTAGCAGGCATCCTCTTATTCGGCAAGAATCCGCAGGCGTTCATCCCCCGCAGTGGACTGACCTTCGTGCGTTTTGACGGTACGCAGGTCCACAAGGAGAGTGGGGAAGCGGGTTACGGACGGCGTGTGGAGTTCAACGGCCCTCTGGCGCATATCATTCAGCGCGCGTGGGACATTTTACAGGCCGAGATTCGCGTCGGGGCGGTAGTGCACGGCCTGGAGCGCCGCGAGCAGTGGCAATACCCGCCGACTGCCATCCGCGAGGCGCTGGTCAACGCCGTGGCACACCGCGATTATCGCCTGCGCGGACGGGCCATCGAAGTACGTATGTTCGCCGACCGGCTGGAGATTTCGAGTCCTGGCGGACTACCGGGTTACATCACCGTTGATAACATTGTGGACGAGCATTTTTCGCGCAATCCACGCCTCGTCAACGGCCTGTTCCAATGGGGCTACATCGAGGAATTAGGACTTGGCGTGGACCTGATGATCCAGGATATGGTGAACGCAGGTCATCCCCCACCCCAGTTCCGCGCCCAGGAATATGCCTTCACCGTCATCTTCGAGAGCAGTCGGCAGCGCGCGCCCCTGTTGCCTGTCAGCGCGGACCTGACGATGAACGAGCGTCAGGCCAAGGCCCTGGCCTACCTGCAACAGAATGATCGCATCACCAACCGCGATTACCAGGCGCTCTGCCCCGACGTGACTGCCGAAACCCTGCGCCTCGATCTGGCTGACATGGTCGAGCGCGGCGTGCTGCTCAAAATCGGCGAGAAACGGGGGACATACTATATTTTGAAGTAGGGAGTAGGGAGTACGAAGTAAGAAGTCCGATTGAATAAATCCCAATTTCCTGCTCCTACCCTACCCTTATTTCTTGCTCCTTGCTTCTTACTCCTGACTCCCTTTCTTGAATTCCTCCCGTACCCGCTGCCAGCTCATGCTCGCGCTGGAAAGCAGTGTGTCGGCGCGGAAAAAGCGCGCGGCGACCAGGACGAAGAGGTAGGCCGTCGCCGCCAATATCACCAGGCCGACCAACGGCTGCCACAACGGCACGCCGCCCGCCGCCAGACGCGGCAGCATCGATGTGGGTGCGGTCAGCGGAAAGAGGCTCACGATGGTCGCCAGCAAGCCGTTCGGCGTTTCGACAAAGGCGTTGCTCAAAAACAGCGGAAGCATCATCGGCACCATCACCATGAAGGTGAATGACCCGGTTTCACGGGCGCTCGGCGCCAACGCGCCGATGGCGCCCAGAATCGAAGCATAGAGGATGTAGCCGAGGATAAAGTAGAGCAAGCCCCACACCACAAACCCTTGCGGCAAGGTGATATTGCCGACCATAATGCCGAACGACGCCAGCGCCGAGCCGCCCCGCGTCAACGTCAGGTAACTGCCGCCCAGCCAGATCGCCATCTGCAGCAACGCCACCGCCCCCAGACCGAGCACTTTTCCCAACATCAGATCGCGCGGACGCAGGCTGACCAACAGCACTTCCACCGTCTGGTTCTCTTTCTCCTGGGAGACGCTGCGCAGCATAAAGCTGCTGCTCATCGTCAGCACAAAGTAAAAGATGAAGAGCACGCCGTAGCCGACCAAAAAACGGGTTCCGTAGTCAGCCGTGGCGTTGGTACCTTCGGCTGCCAGAGCGATAGTATCGACGTTGGCGATGGGATTAGCCACCCGTCTGGCGATCGTCTCATCACCCACCAGATTGAAGCTGATCACGTACTGGAAAACGTCGGTGCTGCCGATGTTGCCGAGCGGCGCAAACTCTCGCTCTATCGCGACGAGGTTGCCGGTAGCGATGTAATCCGCCGGAATGATGTAGTATTCCCGCAGTTCTCCACCCAACAACGCCGCGCGCGCGGTCTCTTCGTCGGGGAACGCGCGCACGAACGTCTCCGGGATGCCGGGCGGCAGGCGGCTAATCAGGCCGGCGTGATCCACATAACCAATCGCCAGCGTGGCGTCTTGTCCCGCATCGGCAAGCACATCCTCTTCTTGCTCAATCGCGCGCTGGCTGAAGAATTGCGCCCCGAAGGTAAAGATCATAATGAGAGCAGGCAGTAAGAATGTCGTGACCCAAAACGAGGGCTTGCCAATCGTATTGCGAATTTCGTTTTTGATGACTAACCCAATGTTACGCATCGCTTATCCTCCTTCATGGCCGCTCGGTGCGCAGCAAAGTGATGAGGGTTTTAACCCGCAATGATTGCCCATAGTGCAACATCCCCAGGCGGAAGATGCGCGTCGCAACCCTCACACTCGCCGTGGCAGACGCGACCAACAGCACCCAACTGAGGCCCAGTTGCCACAGCGGCACCGTGGTGACGGCCCAGCGCATGGTGATGGTGACGAAGGCTGTCGTCGGGAATAGCGTCAGCGCCACGATCAGCGGACTATTGGGTTTCGCCATGATCAGCGTGATGAAAAACAACGGCAGCACAAAGAACATGTTCAGGATACCTGTGATTTGTTGCCCCTGGCGCAGGTCGGAGACCATACCGCCCACCGCCGTCATCATCCCGGCGGTCAAGGCATAAGCCGGCAGGAAGAAAAGCGCGACGACGCCGAGCAGGGCCCACGGGATGCGCACCTCTTGCACTTCCGTCATAAAGAATGAAGCGACGAACAACGCGAGCACGCCCGTCAGGAGCCATATTCCCAACTGCGTCAGTCCCACGCTCATCAATCCCACCGCCTTGCCGCCGATCAGTTCGCCCGGCCGCACCGAGGTCGCCAGTACTTCGATAGTGCGATTCTCTTTCTCGTCGGTGATGGCCTGAAGCATGTAGCTGCCGGAGTTCATCACAGCAAAGATGAAGAAGAAGGTCGTGATGTATGGCACCATGAAGTCGAGCACATTCCCGCTTTCGATCTCCTGACTGCCATCACTGGAGCGGAAAGTGATCGAGGCACCTTCCACCATGCGCTGCTGGATATCGGCGGGATGTTCGACGAGCAAGTTGGCGCACAGAAAACTCCTGAAGTCATCCTGCGCCACTTCGCCGGGGCGCCGGTTGAGGTAAACAAGCTGTACATTCCCCGATTGCACATAATCCGCAGGAACCACATAGTACGCCTGAATCTCCCCGGCTTCCAACGCCGCGCGCGCCGCATCCTCGTCGGGTAGAGCCTGTATCGCTACCGGCGCTCGCCCGTCCTCACCCGAGGGCAGTGTCACCGTATCTCTGAGGAGGCCCGTGTAGTCCACATAACCCAACGGCAGGCTTCCGCGTTGACCCAGCGTGGCGAGAATGCTGACGACCATCACGATGATGATCATCGCCGGCATCCACAACGTTCCCACCAGAAACGACTTCTTTTGGACAATTTTCAGGTATTCGTGTTTGGCGATCAACCACAAACTATGCATACGTCGCCTCCTCCTGTTCGGCGCGCTGCACCACGGTGACGAAGATGTCTTCGAGCGATGGCTCGGCGATCTCAAAGCGCTCCAGTTTAACGCCGTCCCGACGCATAATCGCCCGCAGCACGTCCTGTGAATCCACCCCTGTGCCCAACGTCAGGCTCCACGTCCCGTTGTGATGGCGCGCTTCCAAAACACCGGGCAGATTCGTGAAATCGCCCTGGCCTTCGATGGTCAGCGCATTGCCGGCAAAGTCGCGCTTGATCTTGTCCACTTCGCCGTAGAGGACGTTGCGCCCGTGGTCGATGAGCACGATGCGGTTGCACAACGCCTCCACCTGGTGCATCTGGTGCGCCGACATGATGACCGTCTTGCCCTGCTGACGCAATTCCTCGATGATGTCTTTCACCAGTCGCGTGTTCAGCGGATCCAGCCCGGCGAACGGTTCATCGACCACCAGGAGATCGGGATCGTGGAGCAGGGTAGCGATCAGTTGCGCTTTCTGCTGCATCCCTTTGCTGAGGTTTTGCACCTTCTGCTGACGATAATCCTGGAGATCAAAGCGCTCCAGCCAGGAACCTAATCGCGCACGCGCCGTGGCCTCGTCGAGGCCCTTGAGCGTCGCCAGGAAGATCAATGTCGGTTCGAGCTTCAGGTCTTTGTATAGGCCGCGTTCCTCCGGCATGTAGCCGATGCGATTCTTTTTCTCCTCGGTCAGTTTGCCGTCAAAGATCGTGACCTCGCCACCGTCAGGGCGGAAAATATCCAGTATCATGCGGATCGTCGTCGTCTTGCCGGCGCCGTTCGGCCCCAACAGACCGAACACCTCACCGGGGTAAACCTCGAAAGAGACGTCCTGCACCGCTTTGACGTTGCCAAAAGACTTGCTGACGTGTGAAACTTGAACTGTGGTCATGAGACCTCCTCGTATAAAGAGTTCGTTTTGTAGGGCGAATTGCCCCTTCGCCCTATTATGTTACCCATAAGACAAGTCCATTATAAACGAAACACGGCAAAGGGACATTGCCCATAAGAATAAATTCCGCCCTGTACTTTCGACCAGGATGACCTTTGCACCGCAGAGATCGCCGACGCTGAAAATCTAACGGGGGTTGCTGAAAGACATGCATGCGCCTCGAGAAATCGCGCCGACGTTCGAGAGGATAGAAGAATCATCGGACATAGGTTCGGACATAGGTTCGGACATAGGTTGGACATAGGTGAAGTAGCCATCTTCCGCTGCAGCTTCACAGACGGTCAGTCGAGGCGCGGGGTCGGCGTTGCTGTACAGGAGGCTGAAGCGGCGTAGCCGTGGCTAAGGGGCCAACGACGACGGCGGTGTCGCGGTCGACAACGGCGAAGTGGCGCTCCAGCCCGTAGGCGAGGACCAAGGTGATGGTGTCGCCAGCGGTTGGACCAAAGGCGTCCGCATCGGCGTCACATAGAGAGCAGGAGCAAAGTCATCGGCGGACGCATCACCTTCCGGGGTGAGATCAGCCTCCGGCGCAAATTCGTCTTCGGCATCGCCTTCATCCCTGGAAGAGCGTTTATCCTTGTCCCACACAAAGCGCTCTTGTTCCATCACGCAAGCGGTGCGGATTGTCTCGCCGGCAACAGCATCGTCGGCACTGTAGGAATACGACGACACGAACTTCCAGCCTTCCTCAGCATAAAGAGGGGCCTCCCGACAATCGATGATTTGAGTTTCGCGGACGGTAAACAGAGATAATACGGTTGTCGCCAGGTTACACAACAGCAACAAAACACCGCTCGCCAAAAGCACGCTCCCGCCGATAATCCACGGTTTGGGAATGACCGCTTTCCCCTCCGGTCCGGGTGTAGGGGTGGTGATTTTCCACCCACCGACGGCGGAATGCTGCGGCGCTGTCGGCGGGGACGGGGGAACCGAGGATGCCGGGGCCGATTCGTCACCGGCGGGGTTTTTGTTTTTCGGGCGGGTGATGACAATGCCGAGCACACCGGCGCCGATCATAAGCGATCCAACCAGCACCCACCCGACCATCTCCCACTGTGAACGAAACAGGAAAAAGACGATGGCTAGAAGAATCAAGCATCCGAGCGCGATAAGGGCCATGGGTAACAAGTTTCGCTTCAGTTCGGCACGTAGCATGGACTGTTTTCCTTCCAGTGTCTCGACCTCTTTCTGGGGGCCATCCCCACGGCTACTGCACCCCCATTATAACACCGGCAGAATAACCGACAACCCAAAGTTCAAACCCGCGGTCAAGACCTCCTTCGAAAAGAGTCTCATAGTCTAGGGCTTACGCAAATTTCCGTTTGTAGTGACGGCTTCAGCCGTTCTTAGCTCCTAAGAGACGCCTGAAGGCGTCACTACAAATCCTCCGCCACTTGATTCGAGCCAGGCTTGCGTGAGTCCTGAGTCGTTAGTCTTATAGTCGAATAGTCGTTTTCGTGTTTGCAGAGCGTCTCCTTCAAACTTGCAGAGCTTCGTTTCGGTGCTATCATCACCGTAATCTTGGCCATAGGACTTCCGCACATGAGTGGTAAGGCGAGAGTGTTTCCTAGACCTGTCAGGTTTGGCAAACCTGACAGGTCTGTTGCGGTGACCCCAAACCATAGTTTTGTGGTAACTATTCAGCCACTCTTGCCAGGTGGCGAATGGGACTTCGGGGAGGGTGCATAAGGGGGCAAAAAAAGTGGGGGGATGGGCACATAGAAACATGCCTATCTTGTCATCCCCCAGCACTCCGCATGCCAAAATCCGTGCTAAACCTGGCATAGGGAATAAGTGGCTTCGCCAGGTTGACTAGCCTGAATAGATACGTTTGGCGTAAGTCCTAGAGTTGTGAAAGGTTCAGACTATGCAATGTGATTTGGACAGGCTGATGGCAGTCCGCGACCTCGACGCTATCGTCGTCAGCGGCAAGACAGCGGGCAACCCGCCTCTCATCTATCTGCTCAACGGTGCGCCTCTGACGCAGGCGCTTATCGTGAAGAAGCGCGACGCCGTGCCGTATCTCATCGTCAGCCCCATCGAACGCGAGGAGGCTGCCGTGGCCGGCTACCCGGTGATCCTCAACACCCGCTACCTCTACAGCGAGCGGCTGGAACAGCACGGCGGCGATGTTTTAGCTGCCTCCGTGGCCTACCAGGCCGCCATCTTCGACGATTTGGGCGTGACCGGGCGCGTCGGCGTTTACGGCTATCAGGATCAAGGCAGCGCCTACACCTTTCTCAAAGCGTTGGATGCAGCGCTTCCCGGCGTCATCATTGTGGGTGAGATCGACAACAATCTCCTCGAGGAAGCGCGCGCGACGAAAGATGCCGCCGAAGTCGCCCGTATCCGTGACGTGGGCCGTCGTACTGCCGCAGTCGTGCGCGAGACGGTCGCGTTCCTGCAACAGCACCCCGTCGGCGACGACGAGACCCTGCGCCACACTGACGACAATCGCGCGCTCACCGTCGGCGACGTCCATGCCCATATCCACCGCCTTATCACCTTGCAGGGGTTAGAAGATGCCGAGGGTTTCATTTTCGCCGCCGGGCGGGACGCCGCCGTACCGCACAATCACGGCACGTTCGATATGCCGCTGCGTCTGGGCGAGACCATCATCTTCGACATCTATCCCCGCGAGCCGGGCGGCTACTTTTTCGACATGACGCGCACCTTCTGCCTGGGATACGCGCCGGAAGCCGCCACCCGCCTGTACCGCGATGTGATGGATTGCGTGGCGCATCTCAGGCCCGCCTTACAGGCCGGTACGGAGACCCGCGTCTACCAGCAAATGGCCTGCGCCTTTTTCGAGGCACGTGGACATCCCACCATCGGCAGCGACCCGCAGACACTGAAGGGTTATGTCCACGGCCTGGGGCACGGCGTTGGCCTGGACATCCACGAGGCGCCCTCGTTCTTCGACCATGCGGGAAACATCACATGCCTTACGCCGGGCCACGTCTTCACCCTCGAACCGGGGTTGTACTATCCCGACCAGGGGATGGGCTGCCGCATCGAGGACACCTTGTGGTTGGATGAACACGGCCATGTCTGCAACCTCACCGCTTATCCTTATGACCTGGTTGTGCCGATGCAGGTAGATTCACAGTAACTATTCAGCCCCCTTTGCCAGGTTACGAACGGGAGTTTGGGGAGGGCACATAATAGGTTACCCCTGCGGCAGGTGCTGACCCTCTCATCCCCCAACCCCCTTCTCCCCCGCCAGCGGGGAAGAAGGGGGCAAAAGGGGGGTGTGGCGACACCCCTACCCAAAATCCCCCTTCCTGGGGGGAAGGGGGGCAGGGGGGATGGGCTGATAGAAACACGAATATCTTGCCATACAGAAGCACCTGGCCTACCCAAGTCTACGCCAAACCTGGTATAGGGAATAAGTGGCTTCGTCAGGTTTACGCGCCTGAATAGATACGATTCACAGACCTGTCAGGTCTGAAAGTGAAGGATCCATGGAACCATGCGAGTTTTAGGGATCGAAACCTCGTGTGATGAGACGGCAGCGGCAGTGGTAGAGGATGGCTGCACCATCCTTTCAAATGTGATCGCCTCGCAGGTGGATTTGCACGCGCCATTTGGAGGGGTTTTCCCGGAGTTGGCCTCGCGCGCGCACGTCGAAGCCATCGCGCCCGTCGTCGAGCAAGCGCTCCGCGACGCCCATGTGGGGTGGGAGGATATGGACGCTATCGCCGTGACGTATGGGCCGGGATTGCCCGGATCGCTGCTCGTGGGGTTGAACTTTGCAAAGGGCGCAGCGTTGGGGAAAGGGTTGCCGCTCGTCCCCATCAATCACCTGGAAGCCCACATGTATGCTCACTGGCTGCGCACCGGTGTGGAAGGCAGTGCGTCCGGCGACGAGTTGACCTTTCCTCTTCTGACCCTCATCGTCTCCGGGGGGCACACAGAGTTGATCGTGATGCACCATCACGGGGATTACACATGTCTCGGCAGTACCTTGGATGACGCCGCCGGCGAGGCGTTCGACAAGGTGGCGCGACTGCTGGAACTCGACTATCCGGGCGGTCCCGCCATTGAGAAGGTCGCACGGCAAGGGAACCCGCGCGCGTTCGATTTTCCGCGCGCCTGGCTGCCGGGCACCTACGATTTCAGCTTCAGTGGATTGAAAACAGCGGTGTTGCGCACGTTGCAGCGTTTCAACGGCCCGCGCCCCCCTCGCTTTGTCGCCGACATAGCCGCTGCATTTCAAGCCGCGGTGGTCGAAGTGCTGGCCGAGAAAACCGCACAGGCAGCCAGGACCAGCGGCGCGCAGGAGGTACTCCTCTCCGGGGGCGTCTCGGCCAACGCTTCACTGCGCGCGGCGACCCGCGCCCGGGTGAATGTCCCCGTCTACACGTTGCCTTCCGTCCTCTGCACCGACAACGCCGCCATGGTTGCCGCCGCCGGTACCTATCGCTATCAGGCCGGGGTGCGCGCCGGTTGGGATCTCGATATCGAGCCAGGACTGCGGCTGGCGTAGCCGACTCTGCCCGAACCGAAACCCAAATATTATCCCAAATATCCCAAATTTTATTTGGGATATTTTTGTTTATTCCAGCACAGTCAACGGAGCAAACGGTTGCGTCCTGTTCACAAGACTAAAAGTTGTAACTATTCAGCCACCCCTGCCAGGTGGCAAACGGGACTTGGGGGATGGTGCATAATAGGTTGACACTTCGGCTATAGGCGCTGACCCTCTCATCCCCCAACCCCCTTCTCCCCCGCCAGCGGGGGAGAAGGGGGCGAAAAAGAGGGGGTGTGGCGGGCAGCTTCGCTGCCCGCCACACCCCTTACAAAAATCCCCCTTCCTGGGGAGCAGGGGGGATGGGCTTATAGAAACATGAGTATCTCGTCATCCAAGAGCACCTGGTATACCAAAATCTGTGCAGGACCTGCTATAGGGAACAAGTGGCTTCGCCAGGTTTACAAACCTGAATAGATACAAAAGTTGTAACTATTCAGCCACCCCTGCCAGGTTCTGAATAAATACTAAAAGTTTACGCACAAAAGGTCGGCGATGATGGCTGAAACGGTGTCGGCGGTGGCTTTCCACGAGAAACGGCGCAGGTTCGCCGCCCCAAGCGCAATTAGTGTGCGCCGCAGCAGCACGTCGTCCAACAGCCGTGCCAGTCCCGCCGCGATAGCCGTCACGTCCAGCGGATCCACCAGCAGACCGCCATCGCCCACCACTTCCGGTAGGCTCGACGTGTTGCTCGCCAGGAGCGGAACGCCGCACGCCTGGGCTTCTAACACGGGGAACCCAAACCCTTCGTACAGCGAGGGATAGGCGAAGACCTGCGCGCCGGAGATCAACGCGGCCTTGTCAGCTTCGGCGATGTAACCGGGGAAAAGCACCCGCGTCTCCAACCCCAGTTCGCGCACCCGGGCACAGATCGGTTCAGCCAACCAGCCCGTCGGCCCGGCGAGCACCAACGTCAAGTCCGGTCTATCCGGCGCAAGGCGTGCAAAAGCCTCGATCAGGCGCGTCAGGTTCTTGCGCGGTTGAATCCGCCCCAGGAAGAGGATATATGGGCCGGGGAGATGATAGCGCATCCGCATGGCAACCAGCGCATCCGCATCACGCACCGGCACAAGGTCACTGGTGTAACCGGGATAGGCGACGGTAATCGTGGCGGCAGTCATCCCATACTCGTGCACCAGGGCATCTCGCGTGGCGTTGGAGTCGGCGAGGATGTGGCCGGCGGCGCGGGCATTCCAGCGTGTGCTCCAATCCAGGTACAGACGTTGCCGCCGGGGGTGCGCTTCGGGGAAGTAGCGATAGCCCAGGTCGTGGATGGTGACGAGCGTTCGGCGGGGACGGATGAGCGGCAGGACATGCGCCGGGACGAAAAGCAGATCGGGTGGATGGCACAGCATTTCCCACGACAGACGGCCGTGGGTCCACAGCCGCGGGAAAGGGATAACGCACAACTCCGTGCCGGGAAAGGCGTCCGGATCGGGAGCGGAACGAAAGTACAACCTGATACGATAATGGGGGGTGAGCTGCGGCAATAGCGCCCGAATCAGGTGATAGGAGTAACCCTCCGTGCCGGTCGGCGCGGCGCTGAGGGCGCGACTGGCATCGATGCCGAGGGTGGGCATGGCCGGGAGCGATGTCAATACATCCTCTTTCCGTTTTCCGGCCGCTTACAATGTGATCGTCGTCCAGGGAATCGGCACCAGGAGCAGGAAGAAGACGATGACCATTACCCAACCGAGCGCTTTACGCTTCGCATCCAGCGGCGTGACATCGTTCAGAGGGGGAGCATGACGCGGGCCGATGAAGAGGCCCAGCAAGCCGATCATCAGCCAGGTCATCCCGCCGTAGTTCTGTCGCAGCAGCAATAAAATGCCCCATCCCCAGATGGCCGTGAGCATGATGCGGGCTATTTTCCAGGCTTTTTGCCCCCACATCGCGTAAGCCACGTGCCCGCCGTCCAACTGACCGATGGGGAACAGGTTGAACATCGTCACCAACAGCCCCACCCACGCGGCAAAGGCGACGGATCCGCCGACGCTTGGCGGCGACAGCCATACATCCTCGCCGGTCGCCTTGTCGGGCAGGATGCGTCCGTGGACCACGTACTTTGCGGCCAGGTAAAGCAACGAATTCCCTTCCTGCATCACCTCAATCTGTTCACCTGGAGGAACATCCATAAAAGCGTAGGGTGTTCCGACTTCGGATAGGGCCAGGCCGAGGATAAGCAAAGGTATGGCGACGATAAGCCCGCCGATCGGTCCGGCGACGCCAATATCGAAGAGCGCTTTGCGACTGCGCATCGGGCCGCGTTGGAAAATGATGGCTCCCAACGTTCCCAGACTTCCCGGCAACGGCATGGGGATGAAATAGGGCAAACTGACCGGGGAAGCATAACGTCGTCCCACAAAGTAATGGCTCAGTTCATGCGCGGTCAGAATGGCGAGCAACGTCAGGGCGAAGGGCCATCCATGCCAGATGTCCGCGAAACGGTGGGGGACGACGTTTTCATGGAACGCGCCCACAAACAGCATCGACAGCAGCGTGAGACCGAACAGCAGGTAATTCACCCACGGTTTGTCGGTCTTCTCCGGGGCAACGACCGGGATGGCCTGGAGCTGATACTCGCCATCCGCCTGCATCAAAAGCGGTGTATAGCCCAACTCGGCAAAGCGCTGTACAATCTCAGTGAAGTCATTTTCTTCATCACCGGCAATAAGTTGTCCGGTAAACTGCACGGGAGGTTTGGGGTCATTAGAAAGCACTTTTACGGCTTCAATGACCATAAAATTCCGCAGCGCCGCGCGCAGTTTGTCCACGATGAACATTTCGGATATAGGTTCGTTATCTCGGTTGTCCATATTTCACAATGTCCTGTTCTACAATAGTTTACTGGCAAACTTTTGGTCTGGTAAACATAACAATTTTCAATGGCTTACCCCCTACCCCCAGTTTACTGGGAAAAGGGGATTTTCTGGGAGCTGAGTTTTCTCTGCGTTCTCAGCAACCTCCGCGGTGAAAAACAGACAACTGCGCCACTCTTGTTTTATCTTGTGGAAAGTATAGCACAGCATGGCGGAAACCGAAAGACGGCGCTAACGACAAAACCCCCTCCTGCGGAGGGGGTATGCGCTAGTGAAACGGTTTCGAGAATCTTACTTGAGTTCGACAACGGCGCCGGCGGCTTCCAGCTTGGACTTGGCGTCTTCGGCGGTTCCCTTGTCAACGGCTTCCAAAACTTTAGAGGGCGCGCTCTCGACCAATTCCTTGGCCTCTTTCAGTCCCAAATTCGTGAGTTGGCGGACGACCTTGATAACCTCAATCTTCTTGGGGCCGAAGTCCTTGAGGAGGACGGTGAATTCGGTCTGCTCCTCTTCGGGTTCAGCTTCGACGGCAACCGGAGCGGCGGCCATCATGGCAACGGGCGCAGCGGCGCTCACTCCCAGTTTCTCCTCGAGCTTCTTCACCAGCTCGGCGGCCTCGAGCAACGTCAACGCACTAATTTCTTCTACCAATTTTGCTAAATCTGCCATTGTAATTCAACCTCCATTTTTACCTTGCGGGTTAATTGATACTTGCTTGTGGTAATGAATGCGGATTAAGCCGTCGCTGAAGCGGCGGCGCCGCCGGCTTCTTCGAGCTTATCGACATACGCTTGCAACACGTTGAGAACCTGGCGTATGCCGCTGGCCACAACACCGGCCACCTGCGTCGCAGGAGCATTGATCGTGCGCAAGACCTGGCTAAACAGCACCTCCCGGCTGGGCAAGTCGGCGAGCGCCTGGGCCTGCGCCTGGCTCAGAATCCGTCCTTCCATAATGCCCCCCTTCACCTGGAAGCGCCCTTCTTCCATTTCTTTGGTGAAATCGAGGAACAATTTGGTAACAGGCGGAACATCGCGACGGCAAAAAGCGGCCATCGTGGGGCCGGAGAGCAAATCTTGCGGCGCTTTAATTCCCTGCTCTTTTAACACCACATCCAGCAGGGTGTTCTTGATCACAAAGACTTGTCCATCCAGTGCATGGGCACGCCGACGTAAATCCTGCATCTGCGGCATGGTAATCGCCGTGTAGCTTGCCAACACAACGCCGTTGCTCTCTGCCAATTGTTGCCGGTAAATAGCCACCAACTCTTCTTTTCGTTCGCGTGATATAGCCAACCTTTCTCACCTCCTCTAAAATAAAAAGTCCTTGCGCCTACCGATGCAAGGACCATTGTGCTCACAGACGAGCCTATCTATAGAAATGGTCTTGCCTCGGCAGGGCATTAAGCCTTCAGCGGCCCCTGCTGTCTTCAGCAAACAATCCAATGTAGCCATGACGCGCGGCAGCGCGTTCGGCGGTTACTTGATGCCCTCCAATTCCAGCGCTTGCGCCACATCCACCCTCACGCCTGGCCCCATAGAAGGTGCCAACGTGACCCGCTTGACGTAGATCCCTTTCGTGGCCGCCGGCTTTGCCCGTCGAATGGCCTCCATAAGCGTAGCCAGGTTGCCGAGGAGCTGCTCTTCAGAGAAACTCACTTTCCCTATCGGGCAGTGGATATTGGCAGTACGATCCAGGCGATATTCCACACGCCCGGCCTTAGCCTCATCGATTACACGGGGCAGGTCTTCCGGCTGAACCACGGTGCCGGTTTTAGGCGTGGGCATCAAGCCACGGCGTCCGAGCACCCGCCCCAAACGCCCGACCTGGCGCATCATATCCGGGACGGCAATGGCAATGTCAAAATCTACCCAGCCACCCAGGATCTTCTGAATACCTTCATCGTCGGAGATGATGAAATCGGCGCCGGCGTCACGGGCAATTTGCGCCTCTTCACCGGCGGCAAACACCAACACGCGCACGGACTTGCCCAAACCGTAGGGCAAGCGCACGACGCCACGAATCTGCTGCTCCGAACGCCGCGGGTCCAGCCCCATGCGCAGGTGCAACTCAACCGTTCCATCAAAAGCAGTATAACTGACTTCTTTGACCAGTTTGACCGCTTCTTGAGGTGTGTAGAAACGCTCGCGGTCGACCTTTTTCACCACTTCCAGATATTTTTTCCCTCGTTTAGACATTGGAACACTCCTTGTGGTCATAACGGGAATTCCATCCCTCCCACTGCTGACAACTGGCGCGGGCCTATTCTTTAATCGTAATGCCCATGCTACGCGCGGTGCCGCGAACCATCATCTCGGCGCCCTCAATATCATTCGCATTCAAGTCCTTCATTTTCATCTCGGCAATCTCATGCAACTGCTGGCGCGTGATACTGCCGACTTTATCACGGTTGGGCTCCGCCGATCCCTTGGGGACCGCGGCAGCCTTGCGCAACAGATCCGGCGTAGGCGGTGTCTTCAATTCAAGGGAGAACGACGAATCCTGGTAAATAGTAATCTCCACAGGAATCACGTTGCCTACCAGATGGGCTGTTTTCGCGTTATATTCCTTGCAAAAGCCCATCAAGTTGATGCCATGCTGGGCCAAAGCAGGCCCGATCGGCGGCGCAGGATTCGCCTTACCCGCCTGAATCTGTAATTTCACCACTGCCTTTATTTTCTTCTTCGCCATTCTTGATACTCCTCATCACCACCGGGGACACAGAGTTCACAGAGAAAATAACTGTGTTCCTTGTGGCAGAAATTTTCATTCAACTCCTGGTAAATCGCCGGTTAAGGATGAATTTCCTCCATCTGGACCCAGGGGCACGGCCCGCACTTATGCTTTTTCTACCTGTAAAAAGTCCAGCTCAACCGGCGTTTCACGCCCGAAGAAAGATACCAATACCCGAACTTTGGCGCGTTCCTCATCAATGTCATCGACGATGCCGATAAAATCGGCAAAAGGCCCTTCGATGATGCGCACCCTCTGTCCCGGCTTGAAGGTAGCCCGCACCTGCGGGGCCGTTGCTTCCATGCGGCGCAGAATGCCCTGCACGGCCTCCGTGCGCAACGGGGTCGGCGTATTCCCCATACCGACGAAACCGGTCACGCCTGGGGTATTGCGTACCACGTACCAGGAATCATCGGTCAGCAACAACTGCACCATGATGTAACCGGGGTAGAGACACCGTTCGACGGTGCGCCGCTTGCCATCCTTGATTTCAATCTCTTCCACGGTGGGGACCACGACCTGGAAAATGTAATCCTGCATCCCCATAGACTCAATCCGCTGTTCCAGATTGTGTTTGACTTTGTGCTCATACCCCGAATAACAATGAATGATAAACCAGGCGCGCTCGTCTGGTTCGGCTTTGATTTCTTCGTCGGCGAAAGGCTCCGGCAATACGCCAACAACTTCGGGCGCTTGTTCTTCGGACGGCGGGCCGCCGGCATCTTCCGTGGCCGGCGGTTGCTCCAGCCCAAACCGCTCCAAGAGCAATTCCGGCGGCATGTCCAACCCCGACAGCGATTCAAGCTCATCCTCGGATTCAAACTCGTCCGGCGCCGTATCTTCCTCTTCCAGGTACGGGTGTTCTTCCATAAAAGCCTATGCCTCTTCTCCCCGACCGATCCAATAAGCAGCGCCAAGCAACACCACGACGACGACGACGCTTAAAATGATGTACAGCACATTTCGAGTCACGAGGTTGCTCAACAACCACCCAAAGAAGAAATCCAATACCCCCAGGAAAAGCGCCATCGCCACGGTGACCAGCAGAACAATTTTGGTCATCGCCCAGCCCTGTTGCAGTGTGGGCCAACGCACCTTCCGCAACTCCGCGCGCGTCGTTTTGAAATACGCCACGATCGGATTTTCTTTTTTCGTCTTCTGCTCGTCCGCCACAAGCGCCTCCGCAACCCGGTTTACACTCTAAAACACCGCCTTGTGCGGCGGTGTCTTATTTCGATTCAGACAGGCGAGGCAGGAATTGAACCCGCAACCTACGGTTTTGGAGACCGTTGCTCTGCCAAATTGAGCTACTCGCCTACGTTCAATGCTGCTCCACGGGCCATTTAAGTCTGCCCACTCACTCAAACAAAGCCCATGATCAGATTTGAACTGATGACCCCTTTCTTACCAAGAAAGTGCTCTACCGACTGAGCTACATGGGCAGACTGCCACCAGTGGGCAGTGAGGGACTCGAACCCCCGGAGGCGTGTCGCCAACTGATTTACAGTCAGTCTCCTTTGCCGCTCGGAACAACTGCCCAGCAAGCCGACGGTGGGAATCGAACCCACAACCCTCCGCTTACAAGGCGGATGCTCCGCCGTTTGAGCTACGTCGGCGTCTGATCATTATAACACACCGGCATCAAGGGTCAAGATTCTATTCCCTACCCAGCACCGTAAGTATACACAAATCAAGGGATTTGTCAACCAAAATACCAGGCGAGGCCGGGCGTCACGGTGTCGCCTGGTAAAAATAGGGGCCGGCCAACATCATGGGGACCCAAAACGTTGCCCGCGCTCAACGCGCTGCCGCAAGATGCTTTCCAGTTCTTGCGGCGTCTCGGCGGTGATCGGGTCATAGGTGACACCGGGATAATACGCCGCGAAGAAAGCGCAGAGATCATCGCCCCACAGCGCGGGATTAACGGCGGTGACGACACGCTCGCTAAGGCCGGGGCCATAAGCGGCATCATCAGCGCTGGCGCCAATGGTGACGTTAAAAGTCTCCCAATACAGGCGACATGCTTCCATCCAGCTCCAGTCCGTGCCCGGCGGCAGAAGCAGATAATGGCGGCTAAAAGGCTCACGGGGCTGGCACGGTGAAATGAGCTGCGGTGGGATAGGTTCGACAGGTTCGGGAATCACCGGCGGCTCCCCAGGGGCAACGACGTCGGCATCCTCCCACGTCGGGTCCTGAGTATCCTTGATCGAAATCATGTACTTGGTCATCTCGGGTAGCATGCGCGTGAAGTCGTAGTTATCCCATCCCCCCGCCCCACCCAGGGAGAACAGATGCGCCCCGACGACGTAATAATCTTCTCGTATCCGCGCATCGTACCAGGTTATCTGCTGCATCCACTCTTCAACGGAGACCCGCGGCAGGTCCTTAGCCAGATTGACTTCGGTTAAGAAAAGCGGGATTACCTCGTTGCGCGGCTTCAGGAAATCTTCATACAGCCAGCGATAGCGACAGGCCAACGGGCCGCGATCCGGGTACGTGGGCCGACCGGGCAGCGGTTCGCCAAACCATACGTTCAGCGGATAGGCATATTCGTGCAGGGAGAGTGCATGCCCACCCGCCTTCGCCCTGGCAAAGACGCCGGTGGCGACAATCGCTTCCATCTCCTCCCATTCGGGGACGCCCATGCTGTAGGAAAACAAAGCGAGTTTATACCCCTCTTGCTCGGCAATTTCCATACAGTGGATCATCAACTCGGCCAGGCGGCGATGCCCTTCTGCGCCCGCCGGATCCTGCTCGTTGATCAGCTCCCAGTAATCCACATAGGTGCGATGGATTGCCCACTTGGGCAGCAAGCTGTCCATCATCTGACGCGCCGTTTTGCGCAGGTCGCCATCCAACGGCGGTCCTTCAACGTTGATAGTGGGATCCGCACCCCGCATGTAGCGTCCTACCGTTTGCACCCTGGCATCGAGTGCCTTCACGTCCTTCAACCAGCCGATCCCTTCCACGGATTTGACGGTGGTCATCGTCGCCCCGGCAGCCAACAGGCTCCGCAGCACTTTCAATGTTTCGCCCGGCAAAATACCATGAATTCCCAGCTTACTCGGCATCGTGTTCTCCCTTCATCGCGTGGCATAAGAAAAAAAGTGTCTATTCAGGCTAGTCGACCTGGCACAGCAATTTATTCCCCAGAGTAGGGTTGGCGCGGATTTTGGTAGGCACAGGACTCTTGGATAACGCGATAGGCGTGTTTCTATAAGCCCATCCCCCTGCCCCAGGAAAAGGGGATTGAGAGGATGAGAGGGTCATCGTCTATGGCCGAAGTGTCAACCCCATGATGCACCATCCCCAAAGTCCCCTTCGCCACCCGGCAATAGTTACGAAAACAAGAGATGACTCTATTGTAAAAGCAAAGCAGGAGAAAAGCAACCGAGGCTTGGGCATAAGACAGATTATGAGAAAAAGGAAGACGTTCATCTGATCATGGTGCCTGAAGAGCTGTGGCGGTCTCCGACCGAGCCACCGTAGGGCATAGGCGGGCACGGTCGGAGACCGGCCACAGTGTCCTCCCCATCATTGGCACTATACCCCAGAGGCTTGCCCCGATTGATATAGAGCGTATAATAGGGAACATTATGACTATCTATGTGGACGTTTCAGCCGCAGTCCATCAACGGGCAGGATTGGGGCGCTATGCCGCCAGTCTGACACAGGCTTTGCTTCCGCGCCTCTCACATCGGTTGGCGCTGTTCTACAACCGCGAAAAAGGCATCACGATGCCGGCCGGATTGGAACATGTTCCTGCTCGCACGGTAGCCCTCGGCTATAAATCCTGGCGCATGGCGGTGTGGATGGGACAACTTGCGCATATTCCTTTCAACCGGCTACTCCCAGACGCAGCGCTTTTCCATGCCACCGAACACCTGGTCTTGCCGTTGAAAAATGTGCCGACCGTGTTGACCGTCCATGACCTCATCTTCCGTATTTTCCCTGAACATCACAAGCCGCTCAACCGTTGGTATCTGAATATGACGATGCCTCTCTATTGCCGGCGCGCCGATCACATTATTGCCGTCTCAGAAGCTACGCGCCGCGACGTCATCGCGGCTTATCACATTCCGCCGGAGAAAGTCTCCGTGATCTATGAAGCCGCCAGTCCCCACTTTGAACCGCAACTGCACACCGTCGTCGAAGCGATGCGGACGCGCTATCACTTTCCGCCGGAGTATTTGCTGTACGTGGGAACGATTGAACCGCGTAAGAATCTGACTCGTCTGTTGCGTGCGTGGGCGCCGCTTTACCAGGCCAAGGAAGTTCCTCCGTTGGTGATCGCCGGTCAACGGGGCTGGCTGACCGGGGATTTCTTCGCCGCCCTGGAAAACAGTCCGGCGCGCGACGGTGTCCTGATCTCCGGATACATCCAGGATTCCGATTTGCCGGCGATCTATAGCGGCGCGACGGCGCTTGTCTTCCCCAGCCTGTGCGAGGGATTTGGCCTGCCGCCGCTGGAAGCAATGTCGTGCGGCACGCCCGTGGTCTGCTCCAATACTTCCTCGTTGCCGGAAGTCGTCGGTGAGGCCGCGTTGACATTTGATCCCACCGACGACGCAGCTATCGCCGAGGCGTTGCGGCGCATCGTCAAGGACAAAGAGTTACAAGCCCAACTGCGCGCCTTAGGGGTGCAACGCGCGGCAAGTTTCTCGTGGGGACGGGCGGCACAAGAGACAAAGTATGTGTACGAGCAGGTGCTATCCGCATGCCGCACTACGTCCTAGATGCCCGCACGGCGACGCCACACTTCCCCGGCATCGGACGGTATGTCACGAACCTCGCCCACGCGCTGATTCCACAACTTGCACCGGATGAACACCTCACGGTATTTTTCGATCCGGTGCATCCACTGGATTTGCCCTCTGGGGAGGCTGTTCACAGCTTACCCGTCGCTGTCTCACCTTTCTCACTGCGCCAGCAATGGGTAATCCCCCACCTGCTGCGGCAACACACAGCAGATGTGTATCACAGCGCCTACTACTTGATGCCCTACCACAGCAGAACGCCGACCGTGCTGACGCTCTACGACCTTATTCCAATTTTATTCCCGATGTACAGCACGCCTCGCGCCCGGTGGGTATTCCGGTGGGCCACCAGGTCAGCTCTACATGCAGTACAGTACTGCCTTGCCATTTCCGAAGCCACACGACGGGATATTCTAACCCACTTCCGCATAGATCCGGCGCACCTCGTCACCATTCCCCTGGCAGCCGACCCGGCTTTCACCCCGCAACCGCCGAACGTCGTTGCGGCGTTGCGGGAGCGCTATAACCTGCCGGAGAAGTTTCTCTTATACCTGGGAAGCAATAAACCACACAAAAACCTCGTGCGTCTGGTTGAAGCCTGGGCCGCCGTGCAGACGGAAGTGCCTGACTATACACTCGTCATCGCCGGGGCGTGGCTGCCACAACACCCGGAGCCGCGTCAACGCGCGCAGATTTTGGGCATCGACGACCGTGTGTGCTGGCTAGGGCCGTTGCCCGACGTAGATTTACCGGCGTTGTATACGGCGGCTGACGTTTTTGTCTTCCCCAGCCTGTACGAGGGCTTCGGCCTGCCGGTGATCGAGGCGCTGGCCTGCGGGACACCGGTCGCCTGTGCGCATACGTCCTCGCTACCGGAGGTGGCAGGCGAGGCAGCCGTGTTGTTCGATCCGACGCAAACCGCATCCATCGCTGACGCGCTGCGGCAGGTGCTGACGGATGCCGGTTTGCGCGCCGCTTTGCGTCAACGGGGTTTGGCGCAAGCCGGCGGATATTCATGGCGTCATACTGCTCTAAAGACATTGGAGCTATATCGATCCATGAAAATGCTACACGTTCACCATCGCTCTGCAAATTCTGGAAGAATGTAGTACCCGAGAACAGAGCGGCCGAACGTTTATCCTGGTGCTGAATTGACTACAATACGTTATGCTGAATAAGCGCAACCTCCAATTCGAAAAAATTGCCGACGAATACGATCATAGTTTGCCCTCTCACGTTGTGGAGCATTACATAGAAAAGCGAAAACGATTTCTGTTGACGCAATCTCATCAAGGCATGACGCGCGCTTTGGATGTGGGCGCTGGTACAGGTCGGCTGGCAGAGCGACTTGAAGCTCAGGGTTGGCAAGTTACCGGCATCGATTTAGCTTATGCGATGTTGCAGGTGATGCGGGGCAGAGAGGGCATGGCTGTTCAGGGGAATAGTGGTTGTTTGCCATTTCCTGACGAAACCTTTGACGTCGTTTACTGTATAGCTATGTTGCATCATGTCGCCGAGCCTGATGCTGTGCGAGCAACTGTCCGCGAGATGTCACGGGTGACGCGCCGTGGAGGCGTCACAATCTACTGGGACCATAATCCTTACAATCCTTACTGGCCGATTATTATGGCGCGCGTCCCACAAGACACGGGCCAGGAGCGCCTGATCCCCGCCACAGAGATCATGATGGCTTTATCCGATTTGCCTGTCAGTGTCATAGCCTATCAAACCGGATTTATTCCCGATTTCATACCCCCAAGTTTGTTGAGCCTATTTCAAAAGCTAGAATGGCTCATTGAACACATCCCCGGTGTGCGGCGCATTTTATGTGCGCATAATGTCATTGTTGCGCGTAGAAACGCGTGAGTGTGGGGGATGCACTTGTGCTTTTACTGTAACCGTTTAGTTCTGTGAGTACTGTGTGCTGGGAGAAGATTCCCCCTGCCCCCTCCCCAGCGAAAACGCTGGAGAGGGGGAGAAGAATAAAGGGTTTTTGCAGGCGGACTGCGCCCGCCTGCAAAAACCCACACAAAAAGCCCCTTCCCCCCGCGTTGGCACGGGGGAAGGGAAGAAATAGGGGGTAAGCCATTGAAAAAATTGCTGTGTTCACAAGACTAAAAGTTTACCTTTTACCTTACCTGGAGGGGTCATGCATGTGGAAAGGGCATACTGTCTCTGTTATCTTACCAACCTATAATGAAAAGGACTCCATCCGTCACAGTATCCAGGAATTGGAGAGTTCCGGCTATGTAGATGAAATCATTGTTGTGAACAATAATGCTGCTGTGGGCACGTCCGCAGAGGTGGCGCAGACTTCCGCCCGTGAGATTCACGAACCTTGTCAGGGATATGGATTCGCATGTCGATGCGGGTTGCGCGAGGCGACCGGAGATTATGTGATTCTTTCAGAGCCAGATGGAACGTTTCGCGGTACAGATATTATCAAACTTTTGGCCTATGCTGATGATGCGGATTTGGTATTGGGTAGTCGCACCGCTAAAGGATTCATTTGGAAAGACGCCAATATGGGTTGGTTTTTACGTTGGGGCAACTGGGCTGTAGCCAAAATGCTCGAAATACTGTATAACACGACTAACCTTACAGATGTAGGGTGTACCATGCGTCTGATCCATCGCGCGGCATTACACACAATTCAGGGACAATTTACTGTTGGCGGTTCCTATTTCGGTCCACAGATGATTTTATTGGCGCTGCAACACCAACTGCGCGTGGTCCAAATTCCCGTTAATTATCAACGACGGGTAGGACAATCTATGGCTACCGGCAATAAATCGAAAGCTTTCATCATCGGGCTGCAAATGATAGGGATGATTATCAGCCATCGGATCAAAACATGGTTGCGGATGGAGAGATAAGTGAGGTGTATACTGAGATGTATACTATGGAACAACCATCGCAGGCCAAAAAAGGGGTTGAGCGTTGGGGAGTGTGGGGGGTATTGCTTATGGCGGCCGTTTTGCTTTTTTTCCGGCTAGGCGAACGGGCGCTGTGGTGGGATGAGATTATCAACGTGTATATTGATCAACAGAGCGTGCGCGGCATCTTGACCAGTCTGGGGGCGATCCCCGGGGCACCCACCTATGTTGATGTACACCCACCTTTATTCCATCTCATTCAACACTATTGGCTGATACTGGCTGGTGACAGTGATTTTGCAGTACGATTTCCTAATGCGGTTTTTGCGCTCTTGGCCCTATATTGGCTCTACCACATTGGACGTAAAGTTGGTGGACCGGTTTATGGCCTTGTCGCTATGCTGGTCATTGCTCTATCTCCTTTCTGGCTGATGTATGCGCGTATGGCGCGTTATTATGCCCTGACGACTATGTTGGGGCTGGCATCCACTTTCTTCTACCTGGAATTGTTGGAATCTCCCACCCGGACACGTTGGGGAATATATGGTGTGGTGAATATGCTGCTATTGTATACAGATTATCTGGCAGCCATTTTGTTGGTTTGTCAATGCCTGTATCTGTTATTTATCCATCCCGACAAACGTTGGGTGCGGACATGGTTCTTAAGTATGATTTGTGTAGGCGTCATCTACCTTCCCTGGCTGCCGGCCTGGTATCGACAAACGCACATGATGCATGGATTGATAGAAGCTGATCTGGCACATAGTTTTTTGGGTACTGTGTTCAAGTTTGCTTTTCCACTCTTGTCTTTCACAACCGGTGAGACTATGTTCCCCTGGGAACTGCCAGCGCTGATAGGTTATGTCCTGTGTGCCGGATTGCTCATCTACGGTATTCGCGCCCTTCTACGACAATCCTCATCGCTCTCCTGGCACGGTTCCCGACTATCTTTTGTTTTGCTGTTTACACTGTTACCTGTGTTGGGAACCATCGCCGTTATCACTTTCATTACCCCAACGATTACTTTTATTGGGATTGGAAATCGCACTTTTTTTGCCTTCCCTTTTCTTGGACTTCTGTTGGCGAGCGGATTGTGTGCGTTGAAACGCCCCCGCATAACTATATTCGTTGCTATTTTGTTGGTGAGTATATGGGGATATGGTAGCTACAATTACTATGTAGGGCGAAATTTCTTTAATCCTGTTTATGCGGTCCCTACGGAACAAGTTGTGGCGGATGTTCTGACTCAGGCACAACCCGGAGATGTCATTTTTAGCGATGTTGATATGGGGTTCGGCTACTACTTTGACAAACAAACCCATGCCGAAGTATCTCATTACTTCTTTGGCAGTCAAGAAGCAAGCGAAGTTCTCGATCAGATACGCCAAGACCTGGCCAGCGGACATTCGCCTACACATAAGCGGGTGTTTATCTTGATTATGGGACGTGATCGCACGCGACGTGAGCTTCCGCGCGAACTCATGCTCTTGTTGCAACCGCCAACACGGCTGCTCTGGGAACAAGGGTATGTCCGTCAGGATGAGACCTATCGCCAGGTCAAGCGTATGTTGTTGGGGCGTGAGGATTATCAGTACAAGTTATTAGTTCAGCTATACGAGCTATCACAATGAAAATTCTTCACATTTACAAAGACTACTTCCCCGTTTTGGGCGGCATTGAGAACTATGTCAAGGTACTGGCCGAAGCTCAGGCTGCCACCGGACATCAGGTGATTGTCGCGGTGTGCGATCCGGGTAGGGCTACCAACATCGAGGACATCCATGGCGTCAAGGTCATCAAATCCCGCCGTTGGGCCACGGTAGCTTCCATGCCCTTGAGCCTAAGCCATCCGCTGACCATCGCGCGGCTCAAACCGGATGTCGTCCATGTCCATTCGCCCTATCCGTTGGGCGAGGTCAGCGCGTGGTGGTTCAAAGCCCATACGCCATTGGTCATCACCCACCACTCTGACGTGGTGCGCCAGCAAGGCTGGCTACGCCTGTATGCGCCGCTGCTGCGGGGAGTCTTAAAACATGCCCAGCGCATTATCGCCACCAGCCCGCGCTACATCGACACGTCACCGTGGCTTGCACCGCTCAAGGCAAAATGTGTGGTGGTTCCCCTGGGCGTCGATCAGCGACGGTTTGCGCCGCCGCCCACCCCTTTTGATGGCCCGCCGACGGCGCTCTTTGTGGGACGCTTGCGCTACTACAAGGGCCTGGATACGCTGTTGTATGCCCTCGCCAGCTTGCCGGATGTGGCTCTGAACGTGGTAGGCACCGGTCCTATGCACGCTGAATGGGAAACCCTGGCAAACAGCCTGGGGTTGACCGAGCGGGTGCGTTTCCTGGGTGAAATCCCGGACGAGGACTTGCCCGCGCAGTATCACGCCGCGCATTGTTTCGTTCTACCTGCCAACGCTCGCGCAGAAGCATTCGGCACCGTGCTGCTCGAAGCCATGGCTTCCGGGTTGCCCTGCGTGAGCACCGAGGTAGGAAGCGGGACTTCGTGGGTGGTCCAAGAGGGCGTGACCGGCTGGGTGGTTCCGCCACAGGATCCGACGGCGCTCGCGGCGGCCATACGCAAGTTGGTGGACGATCCCGAAAAACGCCGCGGGATGGGACAGGCCGCGCGTCGGCGCGTCGAAATGGAGTTTACCCAGGAACTGATGACACAACGCGTGATGGAGGTCTACGCAAGTGTGTTGTGAGCCTGCGGTTCACGGAGCGCTTTGCGCCTGTTGATATACGCGGGCAAATTCCTCTGCATACTGCCCGGCGATCTCCGCGCTGTGCAGGATCAAGACGTTCTCGTCGTTCTGCTCGGCGGCGCTGATGCTGAAGTTGTAGGAGCCGGTGATGACCACGGCGTTGTCGATCACGATGACCTTATGGTGCATCAGGTAGGGGTTCCCATCCCATACGATGTCGACGCCGGCCTTTTGAAATGACGCTACGTCGGAGCCATCGGCATCCACGTTGCGCGTTTCCACGACGATGCGCACGGGGACGCCGGCGCGCTGGCGCGCGATGATGGCGCCGGCAATATCGTCATCGGTGAACACGAAGGCCATCACGTCAATGCTGGACTTCGCACCCTTCAGCAGCTCAATGATCCGCGCGCGGGCGTTGCCCTCAGGCTCAAGGAAATTTTCTACCTGCACACCGGCAACAGTGAGGACAGGATGGGGCGTATTATCGGGAGAGAAGGCCCCGAATTTGCCATCGACGAACATCTCCTCAAATTCCGTCGTGTAGTTTTCCGCCAGAAGCGCCGAGTTGACAACGACAACGTTGTTATTATTGCGATAGGTACAGCTATCCGTGAGGTTCCAGGAGCCGGTCCAGACCTGCCGTCCGTCAATGACGACGAATTTATTGTGCATGAACGGTTCGCCGTTGTCAAAGACAACGTGGATTTGCGCCGCCAACAGGCGCTCTGGGCCCAGTTCTTCCGCATAATCCGCATCCGTTACAACGCGGACGGTGACGCCCCGTTGGTGGGCGCGGATCAGCGCGTCTGTCACCCCCTCCAGATCTATTTCGAAGGCCGCGACGTCCACACTTTTCTGGGCGCTATCGAGCGCCGCCGTCAGCTTCTCATCCATGCCTCCCTGGTGGTAAGCAGTTTTATCGGGGTAGCGCGGTGTGGTGAAGAAAACCTGGATACCGGCATCTTCGGAGGTGTCGACCGGTTTCGACGTTCCACTCAACAGATCGATGCCGGCCCATGCGACAATCACCAGGAAAAGCGCAATGAGCGCTTCCTTCCATCCCAACGACTTCTTTTCCCCACCTGATGCAGCGCGTGTCATAGGCAACGCCGATTACGCGGTCGTGGTATAGACCGGGGGTGACATCAGCAGCGCCTGCAACTTCGTGGCAGGATCGTCCGCGTTCGCACTCGACCTGGCGACGCGACGGATGTAGCGCCGGAGCGTGCGCAGAGCCGGGTCCAGCGCCTGCCACGCCATGTCCTCATCCAGAGCGACAGTCTCCAGCACCAGCCGCTCGACTTCTGCCTGAGCCCAGAGCAACAGGGTGTGGGCTTCGGCATCGCACAGATCTTCTGTCAACGACGGATCGCCGACAATGCGCTCACTGGCCGTCCGTATTCTATCCTGGATGTACGGCGCGTCCAACGCGGCATTTTTACCGGTTTGTGATTTATTCATTATGCTGCCTTCCTTCTGCGATTTTCGTCACGCCACGCGGGTCCCAACCCGCTCGTCCATCGTGGCAGAAATTTCACACCCGTTAGCCATGCTCAAAGCGGATCGCCGCTTGAAGCAGATCGCCGCTTGAAGCAGATCGCCAGATCCGCGGTTCTGGCACGCTACGCCGGGATCTGACAATCCCTGGCAAGCCTTCACTGGGGAACTCTTGGTGCTGCGCAGAACTAGTTTGTTTCTGCCGCAAGCTGTCAGCTTGCGCACAATTTTCGTTTGCTGTGATGCGCGGCAAAAACGTCAAGGGCGGCGATTTGCGGCGGCGTCGGGCGAATAAAGGGCCGCGTGCGGCGAATGGCGTTCCAGGCTTGAGCTGCATCCATCCCGGTATGCACGAGATAAGCGGCAGCCATCGCCGGAGCGCGCCCCACCCCCGATGCGCAGTGGATGTACACGCCATGCCCGGCAGCCATGTGCTGCGCGATGAAATCCACGCCTCGCACCAGGTCTTCCATCGTCGGCGAAGCGTCGTCGGGGGTCGGCAACCATAGATAGTGATCCAACGCCAGGCCACGCGGCGCATCGTCAGCTTCTCGACGCAGATTGACGATCGCAGAGATGCCCAATGCACGCATCCGCGCCAATCCGTGTCGCCTATGCTGACCGCCGACATACAACAGGGTCTGTACCTGACTGATAGGCGGCGGTGAAAAACCTAACGTGCGCCGCAACACTTTGTCCTGCACCCATAAGCAGGTAGGACGCACGCCATGCTCACACAAACGCCGGTAGACAATGTAGACCAGTTCAAGAGGGGGAAAGGTCTTGAATCGCCCCTGTTTTTCGAAGATCGCCTGTTCCATACTCGCCCTCAGGAGGCCTGAACCTCCGCGTTCCACACCGACGGCAGGGTAAAGAAAAACTCGCTTCCCTGCCCCACCGTGCTTTCGACCCCCACTCCCCCTCTCAGTTTCGTGACAATCCGCTGCACAATCGATAATCCCAATCCATGACCCTCCACCGAGGTCTGTTGCAGACGTGTGAACGCCGTAAAGAGCTGACTCTGTTCATCTGGGGTAAGACCCCGGCCATTGTCGCGCACCCAGAAACGCACCATCCCATCGGGCAACGGCGTTGCCCCCAACTCAAGGCGGGGAGGATTGCCACCGTACTTGATGGCATTGCTGATATAGTTGAGCCACACTTCCTCAATCCACGGTCCGTATCCATAAGCCTGGGGCCAGGTTTCAGATAGAATGACCTGAGCCATAGACGTCTTCAACAAATCATTCACTCTCTCTTTGAGAACGGCGATCACGATGCGCTTCATATCCAACGGGTACATAGGCACGTCATCCATCTTGCGGACGCTGGCAAGCAGCAACAATTCGTTGATAATGTTCGACATCCGCCGCCCGTTTTGGGCGATGATGCCCAGCGTGCTACCCAGTTTATCGAGCGGCATCTGCATATATTGCCTCTGCAACAAATCGCTGAATCCTACCAACGCGGTGATGGGAGTTTTCAGATCGTGTGCCACTGTGTGCGCAAAAGCATCCAATTCCGCGTTGCGCGCCTCCAATTCGACGGTCTGCTGACGCAACGCTTCCTCGGCCAGGGTGCGTTCGGCAATCTCCTGCTGCGCCAGCTCGTACAAATACGCCTGGTGGATCGCAATCGCCAACGAAGCGGCCACTTCGGTAGCAATGGTGATGTGCGCTGCATCAAACGCCGCAGGATGGCATGACTCCAGGTGAAGCGTGCCCACCAGTTGATCGTGCACAAACAGCGGCACGATGATATAAGCGCCTACACCTGCGGACAGCAGACGCTGCTGCAAGGGGGAAAGCGTGGTTAATTCGCGTAGATCTGGAATACCTTGGACCCGCCCCGCACGCAGGACGGAATTGTCCAAGACTTCCCGGTAAACTTTTTCATCGATCTCCAGGGTCAGTTCGCCGCTCGATTCTGCCGCGAGTGTCTTGCATACCCCATTGTTGGTCAGCGCCATCACGATAACCCGTGCGGCAGGAATAAGTTGGCGAATACGTCCAATCGCCGCCACAGCAATCGTCTCCGGCGACTGTGCGGCAACGATAGATTGGTCAATTTCGCGCAAAATGCGCAGCCGCTCAACGTAGTGACGCAAGTCTGCTTCAACACGAGTACGCTCGACAATCTCCTGCTGCAAAGAGGCATTATTTTCTTCCAACTGCTGTTGCAAGCGACGGAGGGTCAGGTGTGTTTCAATGCGCGCCAGGATTTCTTTGATTTGAAAAGGCTTGCTGATGTAATCCACCCCGCCGACGGCAAAAGCGCGCACTTTATCCAATTCCTGGTTCAACGCACTGATGAAAATGACCGGAACGTGGCATGTCTTCTCCTGGCTCTTCAGACGCTCGCAAACTTCGTAGCCGGACAGACCGGGCATCATGATGTCCAACAAAATCAAATTAGGGACGAGCGTTTGCACCGCCTCGAGCGCCAATTCTCCAGAGGTGGCAGTCTGCACTGCATACCCTTCTCTGGTCAAAATGTCGGCCAAAAACTGCACATTGAACAAAGTATCATCGACAATTAGGATATTTGCCGGGGATGAAGCCGCCCCATCCATAGATCTCTCCCCTCACCGTCGCCCTATACGTTCATGCACAGAACACTATAGCACATTTTCCATTTCTAACCATCCACCCCTATCCGAACAAAGCAGCCGTGGCATCCTCCACGTCGATGCCTCTTCCGGCGATCTCGCCGTACAAATCTCGATAATCGCGGGTATGAACGACGATCGGCATCGGCACGGCATGCCCCAGGATCATGGCCTGCTGCCGGGTCTCCAGGCGCGCCAGAACTTCGCGCAGTGCTGCCGTCCCTGCCAGGCCGGAGAAGACAGCGCGGATGTCGTTCTCCTCGTCCAACAGTGCCGTCACGCGCGTGCCGATCTGGCTCATCACCTCCGGGTCGATACCGCTCGGTCGTTGATCCACCACCAGCAGGGTGACATTGTATTTGCGCATCTCCCGCGCAATCGTGCCAAAAATGGTGTGGCGGGCAATCGCCGGATCCAGAAACTTGTGCGCTTCTTCGATGGTGATGACCAAGGGGCGCGGTTCACTGCCCTTGCCGCCCAGCGCCGACTCTTTGCGATCCACGTAGGCTTTGTGAATCCGCCGGGTGATGTAATTCGCCACCAGGATGTAGGCTTCCAGCGCGTTCCCGTAGCGGCCGAACTCCAAAATCACGCTGACGTTGCTGTTGATGTAATCCAGGATGCGCCCGATGGGATCGTCGGTAGCCTCATCCACGAGGAACTCGAACCGGCGCAACTGCTCCAGTTTGCGCTTGATCGCGCCGAGCGTGCCCTCGTGAAGCTGATTGTTTTCCAAAATGGCGATCAGGTCTTCATCCGGCTCTTCCGCCAGCAGACGGCGCACCCACGCAGTTCCCAGTCGCCGCCGCAGCATATACAGCGCGTTCGTCTGAACCTCGGTGAAGCCGAAGAGCGGGGCCAGCATTTCCAGGTCTTCCGGCTCCAGTTGATCATAGCCGATGGTGACTTTGAAGTCCACTTTGCTACCGCGCCGCTGCGAGGATTCGGGATCGAGGGTAAAGACGCTCACCCGCCCATCGAAGAAAAGTTGCCGCAGCCCTTTGACGTCCTGCTTCGCTTCGTCCTGGCTCTTCCAGCCGTACTCGTTGTGCATGTCGAAGATCAGGTTAACGGCGGCGTTCTGCTGGATGATGCCGGCCAGCACCATCCGCGTGAGAAACGTCTTGCCGGTGCCGCTTTTCCCGAAAATACCGCTGGAGCGCTCCACAAAGCGCGACAAATCCAGGGCGATGCGCGTGTTTTCCATTTCCAGCGGCTCGCCGATGTAGAAGCGTCCGGGTTCATCAGGATCGCCGAAAACCTGCGCGACTTCCTCCGGCGTGGCCTCATACACCCGCGTGAAGTGGCTCGGAATGGTCTTGGCGGGACGCACATCGCCGTCTTCAACGACCAACATCGGCGTGACGTGAATGCGCCCATAGGTCAGCGTGCCGCGATAGACCCGCGCCAGAAAGCCATCGGGGTCCTCCGGCGGCGACTGTTCCAGTTCCGGCGCGCGGGTTTCCAGCGCCACATCGGTGATCATGCCGAAAAAGCGGCGCCCGGTCTGCCCGCGCACGACGACGTAGCGTCCTACCGCCAATCCCTCGACGAAGCGGTCCGGCGACAGTTTCGCCTCCAGCCCCCGGCTCAGGCTGCCGCTGACAACGTTGCCCAACACGGTCGGAGCGACCGGTTGGGGACGTGGAAACCATACATCCAATTCGTTCTCGGTCATGGTATGCTCCTATTCGGTGTCTTCGATCACGTCCAAAATCTTGCGCGCCACGTAGCGCCGCCCGCGCTTCCGCCCGGTGATCTCCTGCAGAACGCCGTCGTCCTCAAGCTGCGCCAGGTATTGGTAGGCCGTCGCACTGGAAACGTCCAACTGGTTGATCACCATCGTGCCGGTCACAAAAGGATTCTCAAACAACATGGCAATCAACGCCAGTAGCTTGGATGAATCCTCGTATTGGAGGCGGTAGGCCGTATGTAACGCCAACAGGCGCTGCCCCTGTTTCACCGCAATCTGGCTCTGCTCTACGACGCCGTGCAAGAAGTAGCGCAGCCAGAGTTCCCAGGAGCCGCGCTGGCTCACGTCCAGCAGCAGCGCATAGTACATCTGACGGTGGCGTTCAAAGTAGGCGCTCAGATACAACAACGGCTGCGGCAATACCTCCCAGGCCACCAACAACAGGACAGTCAACAAACGCCCCACCCGCCCATTGCCGTCCAGGAAGGGATGAATGGCCTCGAACTGGTAGTGCGTCAGCGCCAGCCGTACCAGCGGCGGCAGAGGCGATGGCGCATGCAAGAACTGCTCCCAGGCGCTCAATACCTCAGGCAACGCTTCGGGAGGCGGTGGGACGAAAGTGGCCTCTTCCAGACGGCAGCCCGTCGGGCCGATCCAGTTTTGCGTGCGGCGGAACTCTCCCGGACCGCTCCAGTTGCCGCGCACGCCATCCATCAAGATCGCGTGCAGTTCGCGCACCAGCCGCAGCGAGACCGGCATCCCCAGCGCCACTTGATCCAGGCCATATTCCAACGCCTGCACGTAATTGTGGACTTCTTGCACATCGTCGGGGAAAGACCTGGCGGTGCGGTGCGCGCCTTCGTAGATGTAGAGATCGGACAGCGAAGCCTGCGTGCCTTCAATGCGCGATGAAAGGACGGCCTCCTGGCGCTGCAAAGGCCGAATCAGCAAATATGGGTTAGGGAGAATCTGCCCCAGGCCGCCCAAATAGCCCACAGCACGGTCAGCGGCGGAAAGCGCCTGCACCAGCTCCACCGACCATGCCATCATTTTAGTCCGCTGAAATAAGCGTCGTCGTTATTTCAATTTTACCACGGAAACTAAAATTGATGCTGCTATAAACACCGGCAGAGCGCCGGTGGTTGTCATTAACGCTTACCCGCTACCACAATTCGCCTTCGCGCCATTCGGCGGAAAGCGGTTGTCGCAAATCTAAAATGGGGGTATGGGGGAGCCGAAGAATCATCACTGCCTCATCAGCGGGGGAAGGCAGAGGACCGTCTTCTGTTCTGATCCACAGCGGACCGCGCCACAATTCCCATCCGAGCCGCTCATAATAGGCCACACTGAAAGGCGAGAGAGCTGCCAGATCAAAATCTCGAATCTCACTGGCGAGACGCCGCATCATCGCTGTGGCGAAGCCGCGATCACGGTAAGCCTCTTCGGTCTTGTGTCCATCTGATCCCGGCAAATGCTTATGGGGATAACTGCTGCATAATGTGTGCGAAATAATCCACCGACCAGGCCCCCCTCACGCGGATGCGCGGCCAGGTGAAGCGGTTATCCAGGCGTAGCTCGGTGCCCCAGGCTGTCGTCACCGCGCCCCAATAACCGGCGGATTCCACCACGGCGATCGTCGCATGATCGTAACGCCCGGAGGGATAGCAGAAAAAGCGCACGGGTTGCCCTGAATGAGCCTCTACGGCTTCTTTCGCCCCCAGGATTTGGTAGACCAGGAAGTCATAAGAGCGACCGCCCAAGTCATAATGATCGCGGCCATGGGCCTGCATCGACATTCCGGCGTCGGCCATCGCACGGACGTCGGCCCAGGTAAGGTATTGCGGCGATTCGTAGTGCGCGGGGGTTGCCAACAAGAAAAATTCACCGACGAAGCCGTATTTTTGCAGCAGGGGCAGGGCGCCGGTGTAAGCGTCCTTGTAGCCGTCGTCAAACGTCAACACAATGGGTTTTTCCGGCAAGGGTTGGCCGGTCGTCAGCGTGGCGTAAATGTCCGCCAAGAAAATACTCTGGTATCCCTGCGCCTGAAGGTATTGCAATTGTTCTTCAAAACGCGCCGGGATGACGGTCAGGTCGCGGCGGTAAACGTCGGCGTCTGCCGGCAGTTCGGAGATGTAATGGTACATCAGGATCGGGACGTTCACCGCTTCCGGCGGCACAGGATACGTCGGGGTGGGCGGCAGTAGCGTCGGCGTCTCCGTAGGTGGGGGGATGGGAGAAGGCATTACGGTCGGGGAGGGCGTCGCTGTAGGTGGGGGAGAAGGCGTCGGTGTTGCCGTCGCCGTCGGCAGCGGCGTCGCCGTCGCTGTGGAAGTCGCCGTTGACGTCGGTGTGGGCGTGTTCGTCACCATCGTCGCCGCTTCAGCCAGCTCTTTGGACAGCGCCCTCATGCCATCGGGGCCGGACGCGGAACTGCATCCCACCAGGCCCAACAACCCGACCACCATGATGAAAAGCAGGATACGACGATTTCGCATCACTCAGACTCCTTCTAAAATAGTCTCATAATCGGGTTCTTCAGGATTTCGGGGGGTCGAAATAAAAAAAACAGCCACGGATTTCACGGATTGACACGAAAAGTATAAAAAATCAGTATCTATTCAGGCTCGTAAACCTGACGAAGCCACTTATTCCCTATGCCAGGTTTGGCGTAGACTTTGGTAGGCCAGGTGCTTCTGTATGACATTTCTATAAGCCCATCCCCCCTGCCCCCCTTCCCCTCAGGAAGGGGGATTTTGGGAGGGGGTTGGGGGATGAGAGGGTCATCACCTGCCGAAGGGGTAACCTATTCCAAAGTCCCGTTCGCCACCTGGCAAAGGTGGCTGAATAGTTACAAAAATCAGTGAAATCCGTGGCAAAAACCAAAGCCGTTTTTCCAGCACCACGCCAAGTCCCAGAGAACCCATAGTCGTTAGTCTTATAGTCGGCTAGCCATTTTCGTGCCGGCCGGGTGTGCGCCAGCCCATGGCGTCTCCTCTATACAACACAAGCGAGAGAGCGCCCCATTTGCGCTCTCTCGTGCTCTTTGTTATAGCCGTTAGCGGCGACGGGATATCCAGTATGTCAGCCCCGCCAGGCCCAGGGTCGCTACCCCCAGTATACCAGGAATCCACCAGGAGCAAACCGGCGTGGCGGTGAGTTCATACGTGTCTTGCATTTCTGCTGTGGCTTCGCCGCTGCTCACAGAAGTTGCCTCCATGGGCAGGGCCTCGTCTGCTGCCACCCGTTCTGGGGACGGCATAAATTCAGGCGGGACTGGGACTTCGGTTTCAGTGACCGCCACACGTCCTTCCCCCATCCCCGGCGGCGCCGTGATGGCCTCTCCGGCAGCTATCACCGGGGCCTCTGTGGCCGCCGGGGCGGCGAACCCGGCGACAGGAGCCGGGGCGGAGGGGATATCCGCCTGCGACTCCCCCCTTTTCTCCAGTCGCTCACCTTCCAGCGGAGCCGATTCCTGAAGCGGCGCGGCCGACGGAACAGCGACCAGCGCTTCGACTTGCTTGGTGACTTCCACCTCTACCGGCGCTTGCACAGCCTCGTCCGATGGCATCACCATCGCCGTCGGGCTGACCCCCTGGCGCATAAAGGCCAACCCTGCGGTCACCACAAAAGCGACCGCCGCCAGCGACGTCGCCAGGCGCATCAGCAGTAGCGATGGTCGGCGTGGCGCCGGACGCTTCGCGGGCTGCGCGGCGATCATGGCCGGGGTCAACAGATAGTTTCGCGGCGGCTCGCGCAAGGGGACGGCCTGCATCAGCGCCACCACCTCGCGCATGGCCGTCACCCGCTGTTGAAGGAGCGGGTCTTTTTCCAGTGCCGCCTCAAACCTGGACTGGGCTGTCGTGTCCAGTTGCCCGTCTATATAGGCGGATACATCCACATCACTCCATGCGGTTTGCGGTTGCATTCTCTTCATTCCTTCACCCAGCCCGGCGGCATCCACATTATACTTTCCACCCATCCCGCCCTAATTCCCGGTCTCACTGTTTAGACGATAACGATGGGGCAAAAGTTCCCCCTCTTCCTGGAGCAAACTTCGCATCGCCAGGCGGGCGCGCGCGAGACGCGACTTGACGGTTCCCAGGCGCACGCCCAGAGTCTCGGCGACTTCTTGATAAGAAAATCCCATCTGATCGACCAACAGCAGAGTCATCCGCTGCTCTTGCGGCAGTCGGCACAGGGCGCGGTCCAAGAGGGCACGCAACTCGTGCTGTTGTACCCTTTGCTCCGGCTGCGGTCCGTCATCCACCAGGTAGGGATTGGCCTCTTCATCCATGTCGCCAAAATCATCCCACAAGGTGGTGGGACGGCGCTGGTGACGACGCATTTCGTCGTAGCAGGCGTTGGAGACGATCCGCAGTAGCCAGGCGCGGAAGGAGCCGCCGCGAAATTTCGACAGTGCCTTGTAAGCGGAGATAAAGGCTTCCTGCGCTGCGTCATCTGCTGCCGCTTCGTCGTGTAGCAGGTGCAACGCCAGGTTGTAGACCTGCGCCTGGTAATGCAAGATGAGCGCATTGAAAGCATCCAGATTGCCCCTTTGGGCGCTCTGGACTAACGCCGGCTCATCCCACGTTGTCGTCACGATCGAGGTCATGCCATCCTCAAATTTCGTCCCTCGTCATCCGCCAGAAACCTCTTATGAACCATTCCCGAAGTCCTCTTCACCACATGGCGGCGGGACGTAGTAGTTGTGTAGTCGTCGCGGTCGCTTGACGTATTCTCAAATTTCGCTATACTAGCGCGCATGCCGAAGTGGCGGAAAAGGCAGACGCAAGCGACTCAAACTCGCTCGGGTAACCCCCATGTGGGTTCGACTCCCACCTTCGGCATTATAACGCATAAGCGGGTGAACGCCAGGTTCACCCGCTTTCTGTAGGGGTAGCGGCGAGTTGGGGCGCTCTCTTGAAAATAGCCCCAGAGCACACAGAGAAAAACACAAATTCTTGGTGTCCTTCGGGGTAAAAAGTTTTCATTCCACCGCTGGTGAACACCAGTTAATGTGGAATTCCTCAAATAGTAAAGTCGCCTCCATCCTAAAATACGCTATGTGGCGCGCCTGGCTTGACGCTCCCCGCCCCTCAGGATATAATCACCGCTAGGAGACAACGAGGAAAGCATGAAAGGGATTTTCGAGAGTCTGCGCAAGACCCGTAACACCATCTTCGGCCAGATCGCCAACATCTTAGGCGCCGGCGACATCAACGCCAAGACCTGGGAAGACCTGGAAGCGGTGCTCATCCAGGGCGATGTGGGGGTGGAAACTTCACTGGCGTTAATCGAGCGACTGCGCCAGCGCGCCGCCAGTGAGGGAATTTACCGGGCAGTGGATCTGCAAGAGGTACTGCGCGAGGAGTTGTACGCCCTACTGCCGGAGCCAAAGCCGTTGAACCTGGACTGGCCGCTGGCCGTCGTCCTCATCGTCGGGGTCAACGGCTCGGGGAAGACGACCAGCATCGGCAAACTGACGGCGTACTTCAAGCGCGAAGGCCGCAAAGTCGTGCTGGCTGCTGCCGATACCTTCCGCGCCGCAGCGATGGATCAACTGGTCATTTGGGGTGAGCGCGTGGGGGTGCCGGTGATTACCGGGCCGGAAGGCGGGGATCCCAGCTCTGTGGCGTATGATGCCATCCAGCACGCCCAGGCGCACCAGGCCGATATGGTGATCGTCGATACCGCCGGGCGACTGCACACGCAGCATAACCTGATGGCCGAATTGGAGAAGATTCAGCGGGTGATCGCCAAACGGGTGGCATGGGCGCCACACGAGACGTTCCTCGTTCTCGATGCCAATACCGGTCAGAACGGCCTGATCCAGGCGCAGCAGTTCCTCGACGCCGTCAAAGTCAGTGGGATCATTCTGGCAAAGCTGGACGGCAGTGCCAAAGGCGGCATGGTCCTCTCGATAGGGCATCAACTGGGGCTACCGGTGCGCTTCGTGGGTACCGGTGAGCATGTGGAAGATTTAGCGCCCTTCGACCGTGAGGCCTTTGTGCAAGGGCTGTTGGGAAAAGAATAGTGTGGAGGAAAAAATGACGGAATTAGTAGATCGGCTCGACCATCTGGCTTCCCGCATGGAAGCAATCTGGAGGCGTCTTTGACTTACCCGGAAAAATCCAGGAAGCTGCGACATTGGAGCAGCAAAGCGTTAGTTCTACCTTATGGGACGACCCGGAAAACGCCCGCCAGGTGATGCAGCGGCTCGCGGCACTTCAGGAAGACATCACCTTCTGGACGCATCTGCGCCAGGAGATACAGGACACGCAGGAGTTTTACGCCCTGGGGGACGAAACTCTTTACGCTGAACTCGATCACACCACCCACGAAATAGAGGAGGAATTGGAGCGTGCCGAGTTTCACTTACTCTTTTCCGGGCCCCACGACCGGGGGGACGCCATTCTGGCCATCCATGCCGGGGCCGGCGGGACAGATTCGCAGGATTGGGCTGCTATGCTACTGCGGATGTTCTTGCGCTGGGCCGAACGCCGGCATTTCAAGACTGAAATTCTCGATTCGATGGAGGGAGAAGAAGCCGGCATCAAAAGTGTGATGGTGAGTATACACGGCGAATTCGCCTATGGCTATCTGCGATCAGAACGCGGCGTCCATCGTCTGGTGCGCCTGTCACCCTTCGACGCGGCCCATCGGCGTCACACGTCGTTCGCTCTCGTCGAAGTCTGGCCGGATTTGGGAGAGGAAACGCCGTTGGAGATCAATCCTAACGATTTGCAGATCGACACGTACCATGCCTCTTCTGCCGGCGGACAACACATGCAGAAGAATGAGACGGCGGTGCGCATCATCCACCTGCCGACAGGGATTGTGTCTTCGTGCCAGAATGAACGCTCGCAGACGCAAAACCGCGAAGTCGCCATGCGCGTGCTCAAGGCGCGCCTGATGCAGCTTGAGGAAGAAAAACGTCGTCAACAATTGAACGATCTCAAAGGCGAGCACGTCGATGCCGGGTGGGGCAATCAGATCCGCTCGTATGTGATCCACCCCTACCAAATGGTCAAAGATCATCGCACCGATTACGAGACCAGCAACGTGCAGGCTGTATTGGATGGCGAACTGGACGCCTTTATGGAGGCGTATTTGCAGCACACGCTGGGCGATTATCAAGGTTAAACCATCTGACTTTCAAGTAAAGGAGGAAACGATGCCCGATCAACCCAGAAAACTAACCGGTTCCGCTACAAGGCGCTTAAGCTCCGTCAAGGAACCTGCTTCTGGCGGACCCAAAAGCGGCGGCCCCAAAAATCCGCCCCAACCACCACCGAGCCACCAAATCATCTCGCACATTCCTGCTTCATCTCCCTCGTCGTCCAAACCCAAGTCAGGTGTAAACAAATCGGTGCAGCCTTCTTCTGCGGTCTCTACAGTCCACCCGGCTCCGACCGTCGCTCAAAGCGATGAGCGCGTGGCGCAGCTTGCCGATGCACGCACCCGTTGGGAGAGTCTGGCCGGCGCGGCCATGTTAAGCACACTCGTCGATCAAATCGCCACGGTCACCCACGACATAGAAGGTCTGGATCGGGGGATGGCCGATATTCGCACGCGAGGTTATCGGTTCGGACGTACCCTCGACGAACAGGCCACAGCGTTGAAGTCGCGTTGGCCGCAACAACAGGCAGAAGCTAACCGTCTACTACAAAGCCAACGCCTGACCCTCCAAAATGCGGCGAACGAAGTCCAAAGGCTGCTCGGGCAGGCCGAACACAATTATGCCCTGATGGATACGGTGGACAGTCGCCTGTGGGCGCTCGAAAACCACATCAACGAGACACAACGCAATGTACGTGGCATCTTTGATAACACCGAACAAGAAATCGCTAAACTCCAAACCGAAGTGCGTCGGGTCCAAAATATGCTGGAGGCGCTGGACAACGCTGCGTTTGACCTGTTGCCTGACGAACACGGTGTGGCGGCCTGCGAAGCCCGGTGGATCAGCGATAACCAACAGCCGGAGGGCATGGTGTTCCTGACCGACAGCCGCGTCATTTTCGAGCAGCGCGAAGAGCGGGTGATCAAAAAGAAACTCTTCTCCTCCGAAAAAGAACTCGTCCAGGAAAAACTCTGGGACGCACCGGTAGGCGCTATTGAGGATGTGGAAATGGAGGACAAAAAAGCGGGACTCTTCGGTTTGGGACGGCAAGAACTGCTCACCCTGCGTTTCGCCGAACGCACACGCGAACTGCCCGGCGACGTCACCCTGCAGCTCAAGGGCGGAGCTACCAACGAAGAGTGGCTCAAGATGATCCGCCAGGCCAAGAGCGGACAGCTTGCAGCCGATCTCTTCGGCGCCCCGACGCCCCAGGAACAACTGACCGCCAAAATCGCAACCGAGGCCGCCGCTCCACCGACCGCACTCCCTACCCGCTGTCCCAACTGTAATGCGACTCTTCCACCCATTTACCAGGGTATGAAGCAGGTGGAGTGCCAATACTGCGGTGCGCTGATCAACATCTGATCTCAGCATCAGAAAACTCTCAAGGTCTATGCGACCTGGTTGTGTGGGACTTGGCGGGGTCATAGAAAAACGGCTTTAGTTTTTGCCACGGATGACACGGATTGCACGGATTTGTTATACTTGGCGTGTCAATCCGGGGCTGGTTTCTTATTTCGACCCTGCGAAATCCTGAAGAACCTGAGACCTTTAGAGGCTGAGGGTTTTGTATCCGATGGACTTGTTACGCGACGTGCAACATACTATTGAGACATACCACCTCTTGCAACCAGGAGCGCGGGTGGTCGTGGGTGTCTCCGGCGGGCCGGATTCGGTTGTGTTGCTACACGTGTTGCGACGGTTGGCCGAGCCGCTGGATCTCACCCTGCACGTTGCGCATCTCCATCACGCCATTCGAGGTGCAGAGGCCGACGCCGACGCCGATTTCGTCGCCGCGTTGGCAGTAGACTGGGGACTCCCCTGCACCGTCGAGCGCGTCGATGTCCGGGCCATCGCCGAGCGTCATAAGCTGGCGCTGGAGGAAGCCGCCCGTTATGCCCGTTACACCTTCCTTTGTCAGGTGGCACAGCAAAGCGGCGCGACGTGCATCGCCGTGGGGCACAATGCCGACGACCAGTCCGAAACGGTGCTGATGCACCTGCTGCGCGGCGCGGGGCCGGCCGGCCTGCGCGGTATGCTGCCGGCAACGCCGCTGCGGGATTACCACCTCCTGTCGGCCAGCCTTAAACCGAACGCGGAGCTAACACTCATCCGTCCCCTCTTGTACGTTCCCCGCGCCGACATCGCCGCCTATTGTGCGGAGCAACAGTTAGCCACGCGCTTTGACCGCTCCAATCTCGACACGACGTTCTTCCGCAACCGACTGCGACACGAAGTCCTGCCGTATCTGGCACAGATCAACCCGCACATCGCCGAGCGTCTGCGTAACCTGGCCGAAGTCGTGCGGGCCGATTACGACATGCTGCACGAATTCGTCAGTGTGGCATGGGACACGCTGCTGGTCAAAGAATCCGCCGATATACTGTCCTTCAACCTGGCCGGCTGGCGCGAGCAACCCCTCTCGATTCAGCGCGCTATCATCCGCCGTGCAGCCTACAAACTATGCAGTTCCCTGCGCGACGTCAGCTTTATCCATGTCGAGGACGCCGCGCGCGTGGCCCAAGAAGGCGCAACCGGCGCCCAGGCGACGTTGCCGCACGGATTGCGCCTGACGGTCGACTACACAACCATCACCATTGCCGCCGGAGATGCCCTCCACTTACCGCCGGAGAGTCCCTGGTTGGAACCTGATGCCCCCCTCCCCTTCGCCGTACCCGGCGAAATAACCCTGCGGGAGGGCTGGCGCCTGCATGTCCAGGATGTGCCGCACTGGAACCTGGAGGCCATCGCCGACAACTGCAATCCGTTGGTCGCCTGGATGAACGCCGATGTGTTGGGCGACGCCCCCCTCCTACGCACCCGTCAACGCGGCGACACCTTCCAGCCGCATGGGATGGACGGCGCTACCGTGCGCTTGAGCGACCTGCTCACCAACGTGAAAGTGCCGCGTCTCTGGCGCGATCACATCCCCCTCGTCGAGGCCGGCGGGCGGATCCTGTGGGTAGTCGGCGTGCGGCTGAGCGAAGCCGCAGTCGTGCGCCCGGACACGCAGCGCGTGGTCTACCTGCGTTTCACCGCATCGTAAAGGACATCATAATGCCCAAACATCTCGTCTTAGTCGCCGGCAATATCGGAGCCGGCAAGACCTCCCTGGCCGACAGGTTGGGAGCGCGGCTTGGCTGGCACGTCGCGTATGAATCGGTGGAGGATAACCCCTACCTGGCCGATTTTTACGCCGATATGCGAGCGTGGAGTTTCCACCTGCAGATCTTCTTCCTGGGACACCGCGCCGAACAACATCGTTACCTGATGGACTTGCCGCAATCCGTCGTCATCGACCGCAGCATTTACGAGGACGCCCACATCTTCGCGCGGGCGCTTCACAACCTCGGCAACATGACCGACCGCGATTACCAGGCCTACCAGCGTCTCTACAAACTGGTCGTCGCCACCCTGCCGCGACCGACACTGCTGATCTACATCAAGGCCAGCACCCCCACCCTCCTGGCCCATATTCGCCAGCGCCAACGCGCCATCGAAGACAACATCGACGCCGACTATTTGGACCTCCTGGGACGGTTTTATGATGAGTGGATGGCAAACTTCGAACTATGCCCGGTGTTGACCGTGCCGGGAGATGTCCTGGATTTCGTGCGCTATCCCCAACACCTGGAGATCATTGCCGAGCGCGTCGTGGACAAGCTGGCGGGGAAAGAGTTTGTGGAATTCCCGGAAGTGGAGGAGATGGATGCCCGTTGAATACGGCGAACCGTTAAGCGAGCGCGAAATCGAGATCGTGGAACTGGTCGCCGTGGGGCTGACCAACCGCGAGATTGCGATCCGCACCTACCTCAGCCACAACACGGTCAAAGTCCACCTGCGCAACATCTTCACCAAGACCGGTGTCGCTTCCCGCACCGAGCTAACCGTATTGGCGATGCAAGAAGGCTGGATCACCGTGCCCGGCATCCCGGAAGCAGCAGCAGAGAATGTACCCCCGGCGACGACGTTAGAAATGCCGGCTGTAGAACAACCGCTCCCCCCTCTGCCTTCCCCTCCCTGGCCGCGTGTGCGTTGGGCGGCGCTGGCGGTCGGCCTTATCCTGGCCGGCATGGTGCTCTTCTTACCCCAACGACCCGTCGGTCAAGCCATAGCTCCTGCTGCCAGTGGTCTGGTGGATCAACCCCAGGCGGCCATCGTTGCCGCTGCACCATCAAGCGAGAAAGGCTGGCAGGAACTGACGCCGCTACCCGTGCGCCGGGCGCGCCTCGGCGTCACGACTTATCGCAGCCAGATTTACGTCGTCGGGGGGATGACGGAGGATGGCCTTACCGGACGGTTGGACATCTACACCCCCGAAACCGGTGAATGGCGCAGTGGGACAGCGTGCCCGGCGGCCCTGGCGAACGTTGGCATCGCGGCGCTGGCGGACAGGCTCCTCGTGCCCGGCGGCTGTGACGCCGGCGGAGCGCCATCGGCGCGCACGTACCTGTACGACCCGGCGAACGACACGTGGGCCGAGGGCGCCGCACTGCCCCAACCGCTGTGCGCCTACGCGCTGGCAGCTTACGATGGACGGGCCTATCTCTTCGGCGGCTGGAACGGGACAACGTACCAGGCTGTGACCTACATTTACGACAGCGCCGGAGATACGTGGTCGGAAGCCGCCCCCCCTGCCGAAGCACGGGGGTTTGGCGCAGCGGCAACCCTGGCCGACCGCATCTTCTACGTGGGCGGCTATGACGATAGACGGGAATGGGCCACCTGCGCCATCTATCTGCCTTCCGAGGACCGCTGGGAAGAATGTGCCCCACTGTTGTTGCCGCGCGGCGGACTGGGGCTTGCCGCCATCGGCGGGCGGCTGTATGCGCTGGGCGGCGGCTGGACCAACTACCTGGGATTCAACGAGCGCTACGATCCTGCCGGCGACACGTGGACGGTGATCGAAACGCCCATCATCGGCGAGTGGCGCAACCTGGGGCTGACGGCCTACGAGACGTCCCTCTACGCCATTGGGGGCTGGAGCGGCGACTACATCAACCGCGTCTACACCGTCGAAGTTCTGCCGTGGCGCGTGTTTATCCCCACGACGTTCTTTTCCCCGTGATCCAACGCCTCCGGTGATGCCCCCCACCTGGCGCAGACGACAGACCTTCGCCCGGGGCATCTTCTCTCCTGGCACATCGTGGCAGAAATTTCACACCCGTTAGCCATGCGCGGAGCGGATCGCCAAATCCGCGGTTCTGGCGCGCTGCACCGGGATCTGACAATCCCTGGTCAGCATTCACTGACCGATCACGGCGGCGGCGGAGTCGTCAACGGTGAGATAGGTACCGTTGGCGGCGGGGTTGTCGGTTCCGCCGTAGGCGGAGTGGTCGGTCCTGGTCCTGGACCTGGACCCGGTCCTGGTCCCGGTTCTGGCGTCGCTCCTGGTTCTGTAGGCGACAGCGTGGGAATAGGCGTGGCAGTGGAAGTCGCCGTGGGGCGGCGCGTGGGGATGCGGGTCGGTGTGGACGTAGGGGTCGGGGTCGCTGTGGCTGTGGGAGTCCGCGTAGGGGTGGAGGTAGGGGTAGGGGTGTTGGTCGGCGTTGCCGTCGGGGTCGGCGTGTTCGTCGGGGTTGGGGTAGGCGTGGCGCTGGTCTGCGCGATGAGAGTGGTCAACGGGCCAGGGGGCGGCGTGCCTTGATACCCTTCCTGCTGCATAATATCGAGAAGTACCTCGGGTTGAAGGGGGGCAAAGTGTGGCGGAACACAATCGGCGCTATAATCCGCATAACGTCCCGTAGCAAAGGTTTCATCGTACCAGGTGGGCCAGTGGGGTAACAATCCCAGATAAACCGCCAGGATCACGGCACCCATCGAGACGCCGATAAGGGTCACTCCAAATAAAATCCAGACGAGATTGCGTGTCCGTAACATCGGTTATAGCCTCACGGCATAGGTATCCACCGGTTCGACGCGGCCTTTCACTTCGATGGCGCCCAGGTGCACAGCTTCCACCGGCGGGGTTGCGCCCAGAAGCTCCCAACTGGTGCCATCCACGAACAGATCATAATCAGTATAGACCTTATTCATTTCGCTGAGCCGTTGGCTGACGTTGACGGTATCGCCAAGAATCGCGTACTCGAAACGAATCTCGGAGCCCAAAATGCCGGCAACGACCGGCCCGGTATTGACGCCGATACCTAACCGAATCGGCAGTTCGCCTTGCGCCAGGCGTCGATTATTGATCGAACGCACATAATCCAACATTCCCAGCGCGGCCATGACCGCGTCACGGGCGCTCTGCTCCGGCGGTTTGTTCTCCGGCAGCACGCCGAAGAAAGCCAGCACGGCGTCGCCGATGAATTTGTTGACCACGCCGTTGTTATCGCGGATGACGTCAATGATACCCTGGAAGTATTCGTTGAGCATAGCGATAATGTACGCCGGTTCGTGTCCCTCCGCCAGGGTGGTGAAGCCGCGAATGTCGGCAAACAGGACCGTCGCCGTAATCGTCTGCGCTCCCAGTTCGATGCGCCCCTGTTGCAGTTCATCGCGCAGCCTGGTAGCGACCTCGGGGCTGGCCGTCATGCCGAGCAAGTCCCGGTAGAGACGCCCTTCGCGCAACTGGTTGACCATTTGATTGAAATCGGTCGCCAGATTGGCAACTTCATCATGGCCCTTCATCACGACCTGGGTATTCAAATCGCCGGCGGCGACCTGCCGGGTGGCGTCGGCTAAATGCTGAATGCGCCGTACCACGGCGCTGGCGGTCACGACCCCCACGACGATAACAAAGAGGATAAAGCAGCCGAACAGCGTCAGCAGGCTTTCACGGGTGGCGCCGCCCGCTGCGGTGACAAAAGATAGGGGCAGGGCCACAGAAAGCAAGCCCTCATTCTGGACGAAACGCGTCGTTATCCCCCCAAAGACCTCGGCATAGGAACGACCGGACACCTGGAGGTCGCGGCGCGGGGATTGATAGGCCTGGCGCTCCATGTATTCGCGAAAGGTCGGCGCGTCGAGTGCCAGGATCTCCGGTGTTTGCGGCGCTAAGGTGGTGGCCTGGGGGGCGCCGGCGTCCAAGTAAATGGAGATACGCGCCAGCGCTGCCGCATCCAAGCGTGCGGCCAGATGGTCAAGATACGTTCCCACTAACAGCACCCCCACGACGCGGTTCTCGTGTTTGATGGGGCCGATAGTATAGAAAATCCACCCCCGCTCGGTGGCGATGAAATCGGCGTATTTATCGCCGAAAGGGTCAGTCTCACGCCGTAAAACGCGCTGGACAATGGGCCAATCGGCGTATCCCGCCCCTGGCACGAAAGTATAATCGACCGCCGTGCCCCCGGGGAGATGATACATTGCCAAGAGAGGGCTACCGTCGCGGTCTAAGACTTCCAGGACGTCTAGCTGCGCATTGACGACCGGCGGCGTTACCAGAAGGCCCACAGCATCCCCATCCAGAGCCGCGACAGCTTTGTCCAGACCTTCAGTGTAGGCGATGCTGCGCCATGCCGCCAGATGTTCTTCCTCAAGCGCTGCCAGGCTGTCGGTGGCTTTTCGCCCGGCATCCAGCAAGGTGGCCTGAAAACGATTCTCCAATAAGCCGGTCAGCAGGCGGGTCACCAGGAAGGCGGCTGCAAATGTCACCATCACCGCTAAAAGAACGTAGGGCAGCGTGATTTTGATGCGTAATTGAGACAGAATAGACATCAACCGGGACGGTGGGCGCTGCTGAACTTCAGCAGTTGCATGATCAGAGGTCATTGTGCACCCCCTCAACGAACGGCCATAACGCTTATTTTTGCTTGCCACACAAGAACTGGGAAAGGTTGAACTCTATTCTCATTATACACCGTCTGAGTTTTTTTTGTGTATATACTGCTCACGGCCATAATCTTCCCAATCGCGTAACGGCTTAGCCTGGCGCTAACGTAACTATTCAGCCACCTTTGCCAGGTGGCGAATGGGACTTTGGGGAGGGCACATAATAGGTGACCCCTTCGGCAGGTGCTGACCCTCTCATCCCCCAACCCCCTTCTCCCCCGCCAGCGGGGAAGAAGGGGGCAAAAGGAGGGTGTGGCGACACCCCCACCCAAAATCCCCCTTCCTGGAGGGAAGGGGGGCAGGGGGGATGGGCTTATAGAAACACGCCTATCTTGTCATACAGAAGCACCTGGCCTACCAAAGTCTACGCCAAACCTGGCATAGGGAATAAGTGGCTTCGTCAGGTTTACGAGCCTGAATAGATACGCGCTAACTATCCAGACGGCCATGCATGGACGAACCTTGGCGATCCGTAGCTTTCGCCCCTCCCCAGCGAAAACGCTGGGGAGGGGGAGAAAAATCACCCCAAAAGTCCCCTTTTCCCCCGCGTTGGCGCGGGGGAAAAGGGATAGGGGTAAAAGTTGACCCCAGGACCTCATTGGATGCTTAATTTTCAGCCATAGCTCAGAAATCTAGGCCGTTTCTGAGTCGGTGGCTGAACCGTTACCATACGCGCCTACCTTGACGAAATTGGGGTTAGGCGTATAATGATAGCCGTTGATCCTCGGTAGCTCAATAGGCAGAGCGGCCGGCTGTTAACCGGTTGGTTGTAGGTTCGAGTCCTACCCGAGGAGTAAGCCGGTCATTTTGAGGGCAAATCTATAGAGCGGTGGATGATGGGGATTGCGTAAGCCTCTGAGCAGAACGCAATCCCCATTTTGGTTCTTCAGGATTTCGTGGGGTCGAAATAAGAAACCAGCCACGGATGAACACACAAAGTATAAAAAATCAGTGCAATCCGCGTCATCCGTGGCAAAAGCTGAAGCCGTTTTTTCCATCGCCCCGCCAAGTCCCACAGAACCCCCATTTTTTATCCCCAAACGTAGTGCGCGTTGGTAACTCGCAGCATGGGCGAATGAGCGATGCACTCTACGAAACCGATTATTTTACATGAGGGAGGTTACGATGCGACAGAAACAGCATGTCATGTGTCTCGCGCTTCTCACCATCCTTGCCGTCTCCGGCATTCCGCACCGCACCCTGGCGCAGTCAACGCAAGTTGGAAATCGCAGCCACAATGCACTACGGACACGGAGCAACGCTCTCAACGCCGCCATTTTTTATACCACGACAATCACCATTCCTACTTATCCTTACGCGGATTACCTCTACGACGCCTACAACGCTACGTACAACATGACCTACCCCGTGCTGGATTGGGGAAGGTACAACGCCGCCAATCCTACGCCTGTTCCGCGGGATTACGAGCTGCTGGTGATGGCAAACGACTACCTCACCGTCACGGTGCTGCCCGAATTGGGCGGGCGCGTCTACCAACTGCTCGACAAAGCCAGCGGTCAAAATCACCTCTATCAAAATCCTGTCATCAAACCGACAGGCTGGGGTCCGCCGGAACAAGGCTGGTGGCTGGCGGCCGGCGGCATCGAGTGGTGCCTGCCGGTGGACGAACACGGCTACGAATCGGGCCTTCCCTGGGACTGGACGGCCATCATCTCCAGCGCCGGGGTGACGATCACGGTGAGCGATAGCGACGCGACGGACCGACTGCGCGCGCGCATCGATCTCTTCCTGCCGGCGCAGCGTGCGTACCTGCTGGTTGCTCCCCACATCGAGAATCCCACCGGCGCAGCGGTCGACTACAAGTTCTGGATCAACGCCGCGTTAGCGCCAGGGGCAACCAACAAACCCACGGCAGGAGTGGAATTCATCTGCCACGCCGCCGCAATGGCCGTCCACTCTACCGGCGATACACGTTTGCCCGGTGCCGGGCTCTTCCCCACCACGCCGGATTATCGCTTCACCTGGCCGGTCTACAACGGCGTGGATTATTCGCGGCTGGGCAACTGGCACGAGTGGCTAGGCTTCTTCGAATATCCCCAGGCTGCCGGCGATTTCATCGGCGTCTATAACCACGACACGCAGGCCGGCGTCGCGCGCGTTTTTCCCCGCGACATCGCCCGGGGAACTAAGGGCTTCGCTTACGGCTGGGCCAATCCGCTGGACTGGCACGGCTGGACAGACGTGGACTCCGGCGGCGTCGAGCTGCACGGCGGCGTCGCGCTGACGTTCTGGGACACGGCGCACCTTGAGGCGGGCGCGACGCTTTCCTGGGCGGAAGTGTGGTATCCGGTCAACGCGACCGGCGGAGTGACGGCCGCCACACGAGAAGCGGCTCTTCATCTCCACAAAACAGACGACGCCCTTGCCATCGCCCTGCACACAACCACGTGGCGTACGGCAGGAAGTGGACGGCTCATCGTGTGGGAACAGGACACGTGCCGGGAATGGCTGAATCAACCATTGCCCGCGCTCACACCTTCCGCGCCCTACGCCACCTCGGCATGGGTAGGGACGCTGCTCCTCGATCAACTTGCCGTCGCCTACGTGGACGAGCAGGGGAACGTGCTGGTCGCGTCCGGCCCGACGACGTGCCTGCACACGAAGCCACGGTTAGCGCTGGAGACGACGCAGCGTGTCCTGCTGGCGGAGATCGGCGCGCCGCAGGTGATGACGACCTCGGTGCGTATCGACAACGTGGGTTACGGCGCACTCACGTGGACGGCGGAACTCGCGCCCGGCGGGACGTTGACGCCCACACTGCCGGTCCCATCCGGCGTACAAGGGGAACCTCTGTGGATCGTGGTGGATACGACCGGTTACGTGACCGGCACGTACACGCGCGCCATCACCGTGACGGCGTCGCCGTCCGTCACACTGGACTCGCCGCAGTCGCTTACCGTAACACTGCGCATCGTGCCGGAGCTGGCGCGTGTGTATCTCCCTGGCGTACTGCGGAACTACGCGCCGCCGCAGTCGATCATTCTCCCCACGGGCGATACAGGTCGTTAGCCATCCCCAAACGCGCGAGCATCCGCCCTACCGTCTGATCGACCATCTCGTCCAGCGTAGTGGGATGGGGGTAGAATGCGGGCACCGGGGGGAAAATGATCGCGCCGATCTCGGCGGCCTGCACCAGCAAACGCAGGTGCCCCAGATGCAGCGGCGTCTCACGGACGGCGAGAAGCAGGGGACGGCCCTCCTTCAACGTCACGTCGGCGGCGCGCACGAGCAGGTTATCAGCGTAGCTGTTGGCGATGGCGGAGAGCGTCTTCATCGAACACGGCGCGACCATCATCCCTTGTGTGGCAAAGGTGCCACTGGCGATGGGCGCGGCGAAGTCCTGAAGATCATACACGCGCGTGGCGAGCGTCGGCAGGTCTGCCGGGGCAAGCTGCAGCTCCTGGTGCAGGGTCGCCAGCCCTGCTGGCGTGACCACCAGATGCGTTTCCACGCCAAGCGTTTTGAGCGCGGTAAGCGCGCGTATGCCGTAGATGGCGCCACTTGCGCCGGTTATGCCGATGATGATACGGGCCATCGTCACCTGCCTGCAGCGGGTTTCTATGCTCCGACCTGACTGTCGAGGAACACAGCCAGTAGTATAAGAGAGAAAGGGTAGGGTTGCAAATGGGACTGAAGAGCTGCGGTGGCTGATCTCCCCACAATTTGCACGTATCTATTCGGGCCTGTAAACCTGACGAAGCCACTTATTCCATGCCAGGTTTGGCGCGGATTTTGGTAGGCAAAGGACTCTTGGATGACGCGATAGGCATGTTTCTATCAGCCCATTCCCCCTGCCCCCCTTTCCACCAGGAAGGGGATTTTGGGTAGGGGTGTGGCGGGCGGCTTCGCCGCCCGCCACACCCCTGCTTTTTTGCCCCCTTCTCCTCCGCTTGCGGGGGAGAAGGGGGCTGGGGGATGAGAGGGTCATCGCCTCTGGCCGAAATGTCACCCCCCGGCAAGAGTAGCTGAAGAGTTACACTTGCACTATGCTCTGATGCCCTTCCTTGATTGTGATCTCACGCAAGCATGCTAAAATGAATAGGACGTCATCATGCTTACCCCGACGGGGATTATTGCGCCACGCATGGGCGCGAATAGAGGAGAAAGAGGACCATCGGTTATGACAAAACGAGGATTAGGCCGGGGACTGGAAGTCCTGATTCCGGTAGAGGATGAGCCACCGCGCGGGTTGCAGGATGTGCCGGTGGAGGCGATCGTGCCCAATCCACACCAGCCGCGTATGCCCATCCTCGAACAAGATTTACACGAGCTGGCCGACTCCATCCGCGAACATGGCATCCTCCAGCCGCTCGTTGTCACCCACACTGCCGACGGACACTATCAGCTTATCGCCGGGGAAAGGCGCTGGCGGGCGGCACGGCTCGCCGGTCTGCAGCGGGTGCCCGTCATCGTGAAGGACGTCGCCCCGCAGCAGATGTTGGAACTGGCGCTGGTGGAGAATGTGCAGCGCGCCGATCTCAACCCCATTGAGGAAGCCTTGGCTTACAAACACCTCGTCGAAGAATTCGGCCTGGCGCAGGGAGAAGTCGCCCGGCGCGTGGGAAAAAGCCGACCGGCGGTCGCCAACACGTTGCGGCTACTGCTGGCCTCCACGGCGGTACAGGAAGCCCTGATGGACGGGACCATCACGGAGGGACATGCGCGCGCCTTGTTGGGTCTGCCGCGTCAAGAAGATCAGGATGCCGTCCTGAAAGTCATCCTCAAGCAAGGGTTGAACGTCCGCCAGGTTGAGAGCCTGGTGCAGCAGTTCGGTCGCCATAAGAAGTCCCAGGCCGCGCCCTGGCCTGAAATCCACGCACTCGAGGAACGCTTCGAGGCTTCCCTGGGCACGCGCGTCCGGCTCAAGACAGGGCGAAAGGGCGGACAGGTGACGATCTATTACTATTCCAACGAAGAATTTCAAGCCCTATATGAGCGGTTGACCGGTGAGAGATTGGAAGATTGAAAATTTGACAATGGAGATGAAAGATGGGAATGACGTTTGAAGCTACGACGATTGTGCGCGAAAAGACCGCGCAGGCAGTGCAAATCCTCAAGGAGAAGAAAATCGATCTGTGGATCACTTTTGTGCGCGAGACAAGCCAGGTGCACGACCCGGTGATGGACCTGATCCTGGGTTTCGATCTGACCTGGACTTCCGCATTGATGATCCACAAGAGCGGCACGTGTATCGCCATTGTGGGGCGTTACGATGTCCCCAACGTGGAGCGTCTGGGCGCCTACACGCGGGTCAGCGGATACGATGAGTCATTGCAACAGCTCCTCATCGCCGAAATCGAGGCGCTCAATCCGCACCGCATCGCCATCAACTACTCGGAAGGCGATCCTGCCGCGGATGGGTTGACCTACGGTATGTTTCGGTTGCTCTCACGGATGCTGACATCCACGCCGTATGCCGCGCGGCTGGTTTCTGCGGAAGCGCTCATCACGGCGCTGCGCGGGCGCAAGACGACCGGAGAAATTAAACGCATCACCGTCGCCGTGGAACGGACAGAAGCGGGGGTGGAGCAACTGAAACGTCTCATCAAACCCGGCGTGGCCGATATGGAGGTCGCCGATTTCCTCCACAATTTCTTGACAGAAAACGGCTACGGCCCGGCGTGGGAATGGGAGTACTGCCCTGTCGTCACCGTTGGCCCCGACTCGGCAGTGGGGCACGCAATGCCCGCCGGTCTGCGTGCTAAGGCCGGCAATCTGATCCACATCGATTTCGGAATTTCGTGTTACGGCTTCGTCTCAGACCTGCAACGGACGTGGTACTTGCATACGCCAGGTGAAACAACCATTCCCGCCGATATCCAACGCGCGTGGGATGCTGCCACCGCCGCCCTCGAAGCCGGGCGTGCAGCACTCAAACCCGGCGTCCAGGGATGGGAAGTCGACGCCATAGCGCGCCGCACGCTGGTTGAAGCCGGATATCCTGAGTATCGGCACGCTTTCGGCCATCATATCGGGCACACCGCCCACGATGGCGCCACCGTCCTCGGCCCCAAGTGGGAACGCTACGGTAGTTCCATTGAAGGCCTTGTCGAAGAAGGGAACGTCTTTGCGATAGAATTGGGCGTGGAGGTGCCGGGGCGGGGACATATTGGCCGTGAAGAAAACGTTGTCGTCACCAGCAGCGGTGCGGAGTATTTAAGCCACCCTCAAGAAAAGCTGTGGACGGTCTAAGGGTGCGTAAAAGGTAACTATTCAGCCACCCTTTGCCAGGTGGCGAATGGGACTTTGGGGAATGGTGCATAATGGGTTGACACTTCGGCCATCGGTGATGACCCTCTCATCCCCTCCACCCTCTTCTCCCCCGCAAGCGGGGAAGAAGAGGACGAAAAAATGGGGGTGTGGCAGGCGGCGAAGCCGCCTGCCACACCCCCAACAAAAATCTCCCCTTCCCCCTGGGAAGGGGAGATTTTTCAGTCATTCCATATAACTTCGTAAACGCACAGCCCCCCTTGCTGTGCCGTTCCCTGAGTCCGCTGCGGCTCGGCCCCCGTCAACTGCTTGATGATGAACTGGTCGATCTGGCATGTTTCCGTGTGAGCCTGCGCGACGTGGTGATAGGGGCAACCGCTCACATAGATGAAATAACGGCCTTCCCGATTCTTGTCCCAACGCGCGACAAAGCCATGCTGGTTCATGAAAGCCAGAGCGCTGTCCATGCACGTGTCACGATCGGTCGGCCTATTGCCGACGTCGGCCACCATCCATTTGGCCGTCTCGCGCAAGAAGGTTTGCTGTTCTTCGGGAGACATACAGACCTTGAGGGCATCCAACATCGCGCCGGCAAGGCCGCTGTAGTTGTTCGGGAAGAGGTCGGCAGCCGTCGAGGTCAGGCGGTACACATACCGCGGACGTCCCGGACGGCTGGAACGCCGGATTTCAGGTTCGGTGATGTACCCTTCCGAACGAAGGATCTCCAGATGATGGCGCACGGTGACGCTGGTCAAACCGAGTTCGTGGCTGAGTTCCCGCACGGTGACCTCGCCGTGGCGTTTCAGAATTTCTAAGATCTGCTGTCTCGTGTCTTGCATGACTACTGTTCTCCGGTGATGGACGCAACCAGGGTTGAAGACTTCGACTGCGCCAGGCAATAAAACTATTAAGATTGTAGCATTATAAGCGCGTTTTGTCAAATCTATATTTTCTTTTTGTGCTGGCCCCAGTGAGCCTAAACACGGATTGGTATTCCCTCAAGAGTGTGTTATAATCGCTACGATTTGTTAGGGAGGTTACAGGCGTGTTTGAAATCAAAAAAGAACTGTTGGATACCCATGAAGCGCTTCTTAATGTAGAAGTCGAGGAAAATACGGTCAAGCAAGCCATGCAAAAGGCGGCACACACGATTGCCGGGAAAATAAATATCCCCGGATTTCGTAAAGGCAAGGCGCCTTACACGAAAGTCCTGCACTATGTAGGTGAGGAAGCCATTCTGCAAGAGGCTGCCGACAAACTCATCGAAGAGATTTACCCTCAAGTGATCGAGCAGGCCGACATAAAACCCTATGGGCCAGGCGCGCTGGAAAAAATCGCCCCCGCGCCGTTGACTTTTACCCTGCGCGTTCCGTTGGAACCCGAGGTTACGCTGGGCGACTATTACAGCCTGCGACAGGAATGGACCGACGTCGTGATCAATGATGAAGAAGTGTCCAATGTCTTGGAGCAGGTGCGCACCGACCATGCGATCCTGGAAGCGCTGGAACGTCCCGCTCAATTTGGCGACGAAGTCCGCATCGATGTCGTCGGCACAGTCGACAATGAAGTCATCGTCGATGAAAACGATATTGAGGTCATACTCAAGGAAGATACGCCGTTCATCGCCCCGGGATTCGTGGAAGCCCTCGTCGGTATGAACGTCAATGAGGAGAAAGTGTTTACGGTCGTTTTCCCGGCTGATTTCAGCGCGGAAGAACTGCGTGGCGTTGAAGCCAATTTCGATGTGAAGGTCACAGGCGTCTACGAGCGCGTCTTGCCTCCTCTGGATGACGCTCTGGCTAACATGGTGGGTGGATTTGAGACGCTGGAAGATTTGAAGAATGACATCCAGACTCGCTTGCGGGAAGCGAAAGAATATCAGGCCCAAGAAGCGTACCACGATAGTCTGATCGCGGTGCTGGTCGCCCAATCCGCTGTACGCTATCCTCCCGTCATGGTCGAACACCGACTCGATGAGATGATCGAAAATGCCAACAATCGCGTTCAGCGCGAACGGCATATGGACCTCAAGGACGCCCTACAATTGGAGGGGGTCACGCTGGAGCAATTTCGCAAACAACTGACGCCCCAGGCAGAGAGTGACATTCAACGCTCTCTGGTCTTGAGCAAGTTCGCCGCCGAACAGGGCATCCAGGTCAGCGACGACGAAGTCGTGCAGGAGTTCAACACCGTGATGACATCGATAGGCCAGGCCGGGTCTATCGGAAGCGAACGCTTTGCACTGGATTCTCCGCTAGGGCGCAATTTGCGGCTGACCGTTCTGGGACGCAAGACCCTGGAGCAGCTCGAAAAGATCGCGCGCGGTCAGGTGGATGCTCCCAGCTCCGCGCCGGAAGCAATCATCACCAACCCCGAAGCCACCCCAATCATCGCGGATTCGATAACAACGGAGGAATCCTCCATGCAGTCCTCCATACAGTCCTCCATACAGAAAGAAGGCACGCTGCAGGCATGAACAATGAGGAGACACCTATGTTCCCTTACGTGATCGAAGATACCCGACTCGGCGAACGCATCTATGACATCTATTCCGTGTTGCTCAGGGAGCGCATCGTCTTCCTGGGAACGCCTATCAACGCCCTGATCGCCAACGAGATCGTGGCTAAACTGCTCTTCCTCGACCGCGAGGATGCCGAGCGTGAAATCTCCCTCTACATCAACTCACCGGGCGGAGAAATTTCGGCCGGGCTGGCGATCTATGATACGATGCAGTTGGTTCAGGCGCCGATCTCCACCATTGCGGTGGGGATGACGGCCAGCATGGCGACGGTGTTACTCGCGGCAGGGACAAAGGGACGGCGGTACGCCCTCCCCCACGCGACCATCCATCTCCATCAACCGCTGGGCGGCGTCCAGGGACAGGCAACCGACATCGAAATCGCAGCCAAAGAGATCCTGCGGATGCGAGAACTGCTCAATAATCTACTGCGCAAGCATACTGGCATGGATGACGCTCAGATCGGGCGCTTTACCGACCGCGATTACTACATGACGGCGCAAGAAGGTGTGGAACACAACCTCATCGACAAGGTCCTGGAAGCAACCCACAAATAATCGCCATCTCCACCAGTGACACACCAGGCCGCCCGGGAAATCTCAGACGGCCTTTTTTTCATCCACAGGCTTGTCATAGGGTAAAGTTCCAGCAGCTTGCGCTTGCTTTTTCTGTAGATGTGACCATACTAGTAAAAGATCAGTTAAAACAATGAGGACTTACGCAAAACAATGGCTTTTTGTCACCCCAACACCCTTGCCCCACCCCTCAGCGGCGTAAGTCCTGACAATCTGTGAAAGGTTGGATTCTATACTATGGAGAGGACCGGTATGCAGCAAAGAATCCTAAGTCCTGCTGAAGAAGCGCTGATAGGCGTCGAACGACACTGGTTGACTAACCTGCAAATCGCTCTGGCACAATTCTCCGCCGCGCCTGAAGATCGTGCCGCCCTGGAACGGTCCGTTCGCCAACTGGATGAGCTTTTCCTGTTAGTCGTGGTGGGAGAATTCAACGCCGGGAAAAGTGCCTTCATCAATGCCTTGTTCGGGCAAGCCTTGCTGGAAGAAGGCGTTACCCCCACCACCACCCGCATTCATCTTCTCAAACACGGTAACCGCTTTGAACGAGTAGCCATCGACTCCTCGGTAGACATCTACACAGCGCCGGTCGACTGGTTAGAGGAGATCAACATCGTAGATACCCCCGGCACCAACGCAATCCATCGTGCTCACGAAGCCCTCACCCAGGAATTCGTCCCGCGCTCCGATATGGTGCTCTTCGTCACCTCCGTCGATCGTCCTTTTACGGAGAGCGAGCGCGCTTTCCTGGAACGGATTCGTGATTGGGGGAAGAAAGTCGTCATTGTGCTTAACAAGATCGACATCCTGGAGAAAGCCGAAGAGGTGGAGCATATCAAGCAGTTCATCGCCGAAAACGCCCTGGTTCTGTTAGGATTTACGCCCGAAATCTTCCCTATTTCCGCGCGCCAGGCTTTGCGGGCCAAACAATCGTCGGACAGCGCCCTGCTTGCCGCCAGTGGAATTGAGGCCCTGGAACACTATATCATCGACACCTTGGATGAGAAAGAGCGTATCCGCCTCAAGCTGCGCAACCCTGTCGGCGTCGCCCTGCACCTGATCGACAAATACGCGCACGTGATCGAGGACAGATTGAACATGCTGGACGAAGATTTCGCGGTGATCAACGATATAGAACGCGAGAGCACCATGTACCGCGAAGACATGAAACAACAGTTCCGTTTCCGCCTGGCGGATGTGGATAATGTGTTGTACGAGTTTGAAAATCGCGGCATAGCTTACTTCGACGAAACCGTAAAACTCCTGCATATCTTCGATTTGATGAAAAAGTCCAAATTGCAGGATGAATTCGCGCACCAGGTGGTCAGTGACGCGCCGCAGGTGCTTGAACAACGGGTCAATGAAATCATCGACTGGCTGGTGAGCAGCAACCTTGGACAATGGCAAGCCGTCCAGGAGCATGTGTTGAACCGGCGGGACAGATACGCGGAACGCATCGTCGGACAGGTGGGGGGAACTTTTGTCTACGACCGTGTGAACTTGCTGGACACGGTGGGGAAGGTCACTCAACAGGCTTTGGAAAGCTACGACAAAATGGGGGAAGCCACCCGCATTGCTGACACCGTGCAAAAGGCGGTCGCCGGGACGGCGATGATCGAGGTCAGCGCCTTAAGCCTGGGCGCTATCGTCACCACCATTGCCACGACGACCGCCGCCGATTTGACCGGTGTTTTAGCGGCGGGAACCGTGGCCGTGCTCGGACTGTTTGTCATCCCGGCCAAAAAACGCGCCGTGAAGAACGAACTCCACGAGAAGATTGCAGTCGTGCGCACGCAATTGATGGACACCCTGAACACCCAATTCAACCGTGAATTGGAGCGTGCGCTGTACGAAATCGAAAATGCGATTTCGCCCTACACCCGCTTTGTCCGCGCCGAACGCAAAAGTTTACTCGACATGCGGGAGGAACTGACCAACATCCAAAAGTGGCTGGAGCGCCAGGTGGCCGAGATCGACGCGCTATAAACGAGTTCGCGCGTTAACCTGAATTGACATCGCTTTAAGGTCATGCTACACTCATCATAGATAACTGAAAGGAATCCAATCTCACCGTCCTGAATATCGCTATAAACCCTTGAAGGTTTTGCTCCGGGGACTTGACTTTCCGGTGAGTCGGCTATATCTTTCACGAAAAGGATTAAAGAATAATTAATGGCCGATAGAATTCGGGTAATGATTGTCGATGATATCGCGGAAACGCGCGAGCAGTTGCGCAAACTGCTCTCGTTTGACCCGGATATCGATGTCGTGGCGATGGCCGGCAGCGGTGAAGAAGCGCTGAAGATCATTGCGCAGGCTTTCCCTGATGTCGTATTGATGGATATCAATTTGCCCGGCATGGATGGCATCGCCACAACCGGGAAAATCATTGAAGTGATGCCCACCGTACAGGTCATTATGCTGTCGGTGCAGGGAGAGACCGACTATATGCGGCGCGCCATGATGGCCGGCGCCAGGGATTACCTGACCAAACCCCCTAGCGCCGATGAGTTGTTAGACGCGATCCATCGTGCGTACAAACTGCGGCAGAAGATGGGCACCGGCCCCTTGGTCACCCCCGGTGCCGGCCAGTCACAGGCGATACCTTCCGTGGCGCGCGCCACGGAGGCGAGGATCGTCACCCTCTACAGTCCCAAGGGGGGCACCGGTTGCACCACACTGGCCGTCAACCTGGCTATCGCCCTGCAAACCCTCCTGGGCGCCGACTCCAAAATATGCCTAGTCGATGCGAACCTCCAATTTGGCGACGTTGCCATCTTCATGAAACTCCAGGCCACGCGCACCCTGGCCGATCTCGCGCCTCACGCTCAGGACCTGGATTCAGACCTCCTCAAAACTATTTTGGTGTCGCACGCTTCCGGCGTGCAAATTCTCGTAGCTCCGCCCAATCCTGAGGACGCTGAAGTATTCAAGGACAGCGCCGTTGAAGAGAACGGAGCCAACGCCCGCCTCAAAGCCATCCTGGAGTTCATACGGCAGGACTTTGATTATGTCATCCTTGACACGCCCCATCAGGTGGACGATGTCATCCTTGCCGCTCTCGACGTCAGCGACCTGTTTGTCATCGTGACACGTCCGGTCATTCCGGAAATTCGTGGGGCGCGACAGTTCATCGGTCTGCTGCAGAAGCTCAGCTATGGGATGGACAGGGTTTCTCTGGTCATCAATGGTGTGGATAATAAACGCATGGGTATCCAGCCAGAAGCCATTGAACGTGCCATGATACCTGCCATAGCGCATATTCCCTATGACGAGCGCATTGCGCTGCGCGCTGCCAATTATGGTGAACCTCTTATCCTGAAGAACGCCCGCACACCGATCGGACAGGCGCTCATGAACTTTGCGACTGAAATACAAAAGCACTTCACGCAAGTCGTAGAAGAAGCGGCACCGGCGAGTGAAGTGCAAAAACGCCCTGGCATAGGACGTCTTTTGTAACCAAATTATGGAGATGAACTGTGTCACTTTTACGCAGAATTGAGAAGAAGCCGACCACCTCTCCCTCTCCAACCGCGCCCCCTGTCGTCGCCCCGGAGTCTGCGCCCGGCGGCGCTTCCGGCGAAGTACAACGTCGCGCCGTGCCCCGCGCGCGCGACGCTTACATGGACCTGAAAACCCGCGTGCAGAATCGTCTGATCAGCGAAATGGATCCTTCCATGGATGTATCTCGAACTGCCGAAGTGCGCGCGACGATCAAGGAACTCTATGATGCCATCCTGCAAGAAGAAAGCATCATCTTGGGACGCAAGGAGCGCGATGCTCTCTTTGAGCAGATTGTGGCGGAAATTATCGGCTTGGGGCCGCTAGAACCGCTCCTGGCCGACGACAGCATCACGGAAATCATGGTCAACGGCCCCAAAAAGGTCTTCATTGAGCGCGCCGGCAAAGTGCAGCGCGTGAACCTGGCCTTTGAATCAGACGAGCACCTGATGCGGATTATCGAGCGCATTGTGGCGCCTCTGGGACGGCGCATCGACGAAAGCAGCCCGACCGTCGATGCACGGCTTAAAGATGGCTCGCGGGTGAATGCCGTCATTCCCCCGATTGCTCTCAATGGTCCCACCTTGACCATCCGCAAATTTTTCAAGAAGCCATTGACCATCGAAGACCTCATCCGCTTTGGCACCATTACCGAGGAATCTGTTGAGTTCTTGAAAGCATGCGTCGTCGCGGCCATCAACATTGTCGTCTCAGGCGGTACAGGGACCGGCAAAACGACCTTCTTGAACGTGCTCTCCAGCTTCATTCCACCCGACGTGCGCATCATCACCATTGAGAACGCGGCCGAACTACAACTCCGGCAGGAACATGTCGTGACATTGGAATCCCGTCCCCCCAACGTCGAGGGTAAAGGTGAAGTCAGCATTCGGGACTTGGTGATCAACTCTCTACGGATGCGCCCGGATCGCATCGTAGTCGGCGAATGTCGCGGGGGGGGAGGCATTGGATATGCTCCAGGCGATGAATACAGGCCATGAAGGGAGCATGACGACGCTCCACGCCAACAATACGCGAGATGCCCTCTCGCGTTTGGAAACTATGGTGTTGATGGCCGGGATGGAACTGCCGCATCGGGCTATTCGCGAGCAGGTTGCCTCGGCTATCGAACTAATCGTGCATTTGGAACGTATGCGCGACGGCTCGCGGCGCGTCGTCTCCATCACTGAAATCCAGGGCATGGAGGGCGATGTGATTACCACAGCCGAGATATTCAAATTTGAGCAAACCGGCTATGAGGATGGCAAAGTCATCGGACGCCTGCGTCCAACCGGGATTCGCCCCAAATTCATGAGCAAACTTGAAGAGGCTGACATTCACTTACCGCCGTCTATCTTTGGCGTGACGCAACGCACGCGTTTTTAAAATATTCACCGCAAGACACAGGGAAGGCACATAAGCTATGGACCCCATTATAATCGTTGGCATTGTGATTATTGCCTTATCGGTGGTTTTGCTTATCGTGGGCCTATCGGACAGGACGCAAGGGCAGGAACTGGTTGAAAAACGACTGGGGGGCGCCGGTAAGAAAAACAAACCTGAAAAGGAAAGGAAGAAGCGCGAATCGGCTGTAGGCGCCGCCGTAGACCGGGCGGTCGCCGGACGAGGATTTGCCCAAAACCTGGCTACGCAATTGGCGCGTGCCAACCTCAAATGGACGGTAGGTGAGTTCATCACCATGACCATCATCGTGTCTGTTGGCGCCGGGCTCCTGTTCTTTGTGATGAAGCGTATTATCCTGGTGCCGGTGGGCATCATAGGTGGTTTTTTCGTCCCCCGCATTTATCTTTCCTCACGCACCAGCAAGCGTCTCAAAGATTTCAACAACCAACTCAGCGATGCTCTGAACTTAATGGTGAACTCACTGCGCGCCGGGTATAGCACGATGCAAGCCATGGAAGTCATCTCTGAAGAGATGCCGGCCCCTATCTCAGAAGAGTTCGGGCGTGTCGTGATGGAATTGCAACTGGGGGTGCCCTTCGATACCGCTATGGAAGACTTGCTGCGGCGTATGCCCAGCGCCGATATGGATCTGGTCGTGACGGCGATGAGTGTGCAGCGCGAAGTAGGAGGTAACCTGGCAGAAGTTCTGGACGCCATTAGCTTTACCATCCGCGAGCGGGTACGCATCAAAGGTGAAATCAAAGCGATGACTTCCCAGGGGCGGATGACGGGTTACATCATTACCGGATTACCTTTTGCTATGGCGGCGTTCATCTACATGGTCAATCCTGACTTCATGGGGACCCTGTTTACCGAGCCTTGTGGTTGGATTATGATCGGTGTTTCGCTCGTCATGATCGGCCTGGGCTATTTTATGATCAGCAAAATCGTCAATATTGAAGTATAGAGGGAGGTCACGATGTTAAGTGCCATTGTGGTGATCGCCATATTGTTGATCATTGCCGTCGGGATTGTCGTTGTCAGACGCCGGGCCAGCCCCGCCCAAAGCATTGACGACCGCCTGAACGAATTGGCGGCTCTGGGACAGTCGGTCACTCTGGAGGAACTGGAACTTTCCCAACCCTTTACTCAGCGCGTGCTGATTCCCATGGTCGAGGCGTTGAGCAAAATGGCGCAGCGCTTCACCCCGCAACACACCCTTGAAACCTCGCAGCACAAACTCGAACTGGCCGGCATCGCCCACAAAGTTAAACCGACGATGTTCCTCGGCTATCGGATGGCCGCCGCCATCGTCCTGGGTGTCGCCTCCTTAGCGATTGCTTTTGCCTCGAGTTTACCGGTCATCCAGCGCCTGCTGGTGATTGTGGTCGCCTTCATCCTGGGATATTCGTTACCGTCTGTATGGTTGGGGTCCAAAATTTCAAAGCGTCAAAAGGAAGTCATCAAAGCTCTACCGGATGCACTAGACCTCTTAACCATCTGCGTAGAAGCTGGACTGGGGTTTGATGCCGCGATGGCGAAAGTGGCCGAGAAATGGGATAACGAACTCAGCATAGCTTTCACAAAAACGGTGCAGGAGATGCAGCTCGGCAAATTGCGCCGTGAAGCATTGCGCAACCTGGCTAACAGCATGGATGTCCCCGACGTGACTTCCTTCGTCGCGGCCATTATCCAGGCGGATACGTTGGGTGTCAGTATGGCAAAGGTGATGCGCATTCAATCCGATACGATGCGCATGAAGCGTCGCCAGCGCGCCGAGGAAAAAGCCCGCCAGGCGCCGGTCAAAATGATGTTTCCCCTGGTTTTCTTCATCTTTCCGACCATTTTGATCGTGTTGCTCGGCCCGGCCATCCTGCAAATCATGAACTCCGGAATATTTGGCGGTTAGTAGCCAGGTTGTGGAACGTCGTCAGGCGAATCCGGGCGGATTCCGCCCGGTGTACGGCAGACTGTAAAACTCAAACCGGTTCTTCGGGATTTCGTGGGGTCAAAATAAGAAACCGGCCACGGATTGCACGGATGGACACGCCAAATATAAAAAAATCAGTGCAATCCGTGTCATCCGTGGCAAAAACCAATGCCGTTTGTCAAGGTTTTGCCGTGAGTATACTGACATCACACGATACAGAGGCTATGAAAACCCTCTTACATGGCAGTTGGGGGTTATATCGCCGGGTCTTAGATATTTTTGTTCCCCCACGCTGTGTGGTCTGCAAAAAAGTAGGGGTCTGGTTGTGCGCTGACTGCGCCCAACGTATCCCTCTTTTCTACGCTCCTCTCTGCCCCCGCTGTGGACGCCCGGAGAGCAGTCAGAGACTCTGCCAGGTATGCCAGACGACTCCCCTTCACGTGGCTCCCATTCGAGCCACGTTCTTGTTCGAAGGCGAAGTCCGCGATGTCATCCATGCTTTGAAATACCGCGGAGCGCGCGACATCCTCTCTCCGCTGGCTAAACGGATGGCGGAGGTTTGGCGCTACCACAAAATGGAGAGTGATTTGCTGATCCCCGTGCCCCTTCATGCCAACCGCGAAGCCAAAAGAGGGTACAATCAATCCGCCCTGGTGGCCCAGGCACTGGGACGTCAGATAGGCGTTCCGGTCGCCGAGGGGGTGCTGACCCGGGTGCGCGACACCATGTCACAAACCAAACTGAACCGCGAAGAACGCCAAAAGAACGTTGCCAATGCTTTTGTGTATAGTGCACGTACTCAACTGGATGGAAAGCGCGTCACGTTAATTGATGATGTAGCCACGACAGGCGCAACTTTAGAAGCCTGTGCTGTGGTGGTGATGTCCAATGGAGCCAAGAGCGTCAATGCGTTTACGCTGGCGCGGGCACCCTGATCCTAACTTTTGGTTCCTCAGGATTTCGTGGGGTCAAAATAAGAAACCCGGCCACGGATTGACACGCCAAGTATCAACAATCAGCGTAATCCGTGTCATCTGAGGCAAAAACTAAAGCCATTTTTCCATCACCACGCCAAGTTCCAGAGAACCTAACTTTTTAAGGAGGATTGTTATGGAAATGTTGCAAATTTACACACGAAATTTAGAGTTGACAGAACGGTTACGTGACTATGTTGAGGCGAAGGTCGCCAAGTTTGAACGCTTTCTGCCTTCGCTCGAGACTATCCGCGTCGATCTCTCCGAAAGTAACTCGCGGGATAGTTCACGGCGCATGGTAGCGCAAATTACCATCAATGTTCCCAAGGCTATTTTGCGGGCCGAAGAACGCTCCGGGGACATTTTTACTGCTATCGATGCGGTCATGGATAAAATGTATCGGCGGGTCGAGCGGTATAAGGGGCGGAAAGCCAAGCGTCGCCCGACCACTGTCACCGCTGAACAGTTGGAGGGTGGAATTGAAGAAGGCGCCGAAGAGGAAACTGTCCCCACTATCGTGCGCATCAAGGAATTTGAGGTCCACTCCATTACACCTGAAGAAGCCATCGAACAAATGGAATTGCTGGATCACCTCTTTTACGTCTATCTTGACGGCAACGACGGCCGTCTGAGCGTGATTTATCGCCGTGAAGACGGCAACTACGGGGTTTTGAAGCCCCAATACTGAGTTCCCACCGCACAAAAACACAGAGGCGCCGTGGAGACCGCGCCTCTGTGTTTTTATGCTGGCGTCACGCCGCTTCAGCGGATACCACCGGTGGGGTTTCCCCGGGCGGCGGATGCACCGGCAGTGGCAAGAGCGTTTCCTCAAGGACCGTTTCCATGTTTTCTACCAGAACCAAATCGAGTTTCTTCAAAATGTTCCGTGGAATTTCCTGCAAATCCGGCGCATTGCGTGCCGGCAACAGGACTTTCTTTACATCCGCCCGGTGCGCCGTCAGCAGTTTCGCTTTAAGACCCCCCACGGCCAGAATCCGTCCCCGCAACGTGATCTCGCCGGTCATTGCTACCTCATGACGCACAGGCCGCCCGGTAAACGCCGAGCACAAGGCGACCGCCATGGTGATCCCGCCCGAAGGGCCATCTTTAGGAATCCCCCCTTCCGGCAGATGGATGTGAACGTCGGTCTTCTCGAAGACCTCCGACCGGATACCCAGCGTGGCCGCTTTTGAGCGCAGATAGGTCAAGGCCGCCTGCGCCGATTCCTGCATCACTTCCCCCAGTTGTCCCGTCAGAATCAGGTTCCCCTTGCCCGGGACGAGGGCCACTTCAACCGGCAACAGATCTCCGCCGTTGGGTGTCCAGGCTAACCCCATCGCCACCCCCACTTCATCCTGCTTCTCCAGGTTGTCGCTGCGGAAGCGTGGCGGGCCCAGGTATTTCTCGACGGTTTTCCCGGTCACGATGGTCAACGGGCGTTTATTTTCCGCTAACCGCCGCGTCGCCTTGCGGCACAGGCTGCCGATCTCCCGCTCAAGGTTGCGCACGCCGGCCTCATACGTGTACAGGCGGATCAAGGTGTGCAACGTTGAGACGGGGAAATGAGGCGGATGCTCCTCCAAGCCATTGAGTTCCACCTGACGTGGGAGCAGAAAACGCCTGGCAATCTCGACTTTCTCTTCCTCCGTATAACCTGGAAATTCGATAACCTCCATGCGGTCCTGTAAAGCCGGCGGAATCGTATCCAGGATATTGGCCGTGGTAATAAACAGAACTTTGGAAAGATCGTAAGAGATCTCCAGATAGTGATCGGAGAAAGCGTGATTTTGCTCGGGGTCCAGCACTTCCAACAGCGCGGCTGAAGGATCGCCCCGGAAGTCTTGCCCCAGCTTATCAATCTCGTCCAGCATGAACACCGGATTCAGGGTCCCGGCGCGCCGCATGGTCTGGATGATGCGTCCCGGCAGCGCGCCGATGTAGGTGCGCCGGTGTCCACGGATTTCCGCTTCATCGCGCACACCGCCCAGAGAGACGCGCACAAATTTGCGCCCCAGCGCTTCGGCGATAGAACGTCCCAACGATGTTTTACCCGTCCCCGGTGGGCCGACGAAGCAAAGAATGGTGCTGCGGCTCTTTTCCGGCGCCAAACGGCGCACCGCGATGTACTCCAGAATGCGCTCTTTGGCCTTCGGCAAACCGTAATGCTGAGATTCCAGGACCCTTGCAGCGTTTTTGATGTCCAGATTATCCTCGGTGACTGTGCTCCACGGCACATTGAGCAGCCAATCCAGGTAAGTGCGCGCCATGGCGACTTCCGGCGCTATAGAAGGCATCGCCGCCAGCCGCGACAACTCTTCGTTGACCCGCTGGCGCACTTCGTCGGGCAACGCCACTTTGTTGACTTCTTCTTGCAGTTGCGCCACATCGCGGGTGAAAATATCCGTCTCGCCGAGTTCATGCTGAATCGCGCGCAGTTGCTCACGCAAGAAATACTCGCGTTGTGATTTATCGACTTCCTGCTGGACGCTGGTGTGAATCTGGTTCTCAAGCTCAAGAACATCCAACTCCCGCGCCAGGTGGACATTCACCTTCTGCAAACGTTCGGTCACATTGAGGGTTTCCAGCAGGTCCTGGCGCGCTTCAAGGGTCAAATTGATCATTTGCGCGATAACATCGGCCAACTGCCCCGGCGATTCCACGTTCATAGCATACACGTAAGCCTCTTCGGGGAGCGCCTGGTTCAGGTTCACTGTTTTCTCGAACATAGTCAGAACGGCCCGCATCAAGGCTTCGGTAAGCTCTTGGTCCTCCCCACCCGTCTCGGAGAGGGGTTTAACATTCGCCATCAGATAAGGCTCTCTCTGGGTATATTCGAGAATACGCACCCGTTCAGTACCCTGCACGATGGCGCTGCTGGTCCCGTCGGGCAGGTGAATGGAACGCGCAATGATGACCTCCGTCCCGACACCGTAAAGGTCTTCGCTGTCGGGATACCCCTCAACCTGGGCATTGCGCTGCGCCACGACAACGAGAGGCCAGTCCTCGTGCACGGCGATTTCCAACGCCTGCATCGAAGCGTCGCGTCCCACATACAACGGCGTCACCATTTGCGGATAGACGACCAGCTCCTGTAGCGGCATAATGATCGCCTCAAACGGCCCGCCGTCTTCCCGCGTCTCCGCAACGAAATCACCCAGCAGGTCTTCGGGTATGAACGGTAACTTATCCCAATCCATTAACGTTTCTCCAGCATTCATTAGATTTCTAGCCCTACCACGGCTCGTCGTCCCAATCTCCCTGTGGCAGGCTCAGGTTAGCCTTCTTGGCCCAGGCGGCACGCACATCTGAAACGAGAAAGATGGAACCGGTCGTGATGATGCCCCATCCCGGCTTGAGACGCCCCAACGCTGCTTCCAGCGCCTCAGCAGGACTGACAACGATTTCCGCTTCTTTGCCCCACCGCGCACACTTCCCGGCCAGCACGTCGGGCGCCGTGGCCCGCGGATGATAAGAATGAGTTATCAGCACGTGTTCACTGCCCGGCAGCAACGCCTGTAAAACCCCATCTACGTCCTTATCGTTGGATGAACCGAAGATAAGAATCCACAACGTGCCGGGGAACCAAAGGTTCAGCGAATGGACAAGTGTTTGGGCCGAGTAAGGATTGTGAGCACAGTCAAGTACGACCGGCGGGTCACGCTGCAAGACCTCCATCCGTCCGGGCCATTGAGCCTGCTTGAGTCCGGTGTGAGTCGCCGCAGGGGTGGCCCAGGCATGGCCGGTCGTGGACAAAATCTCCGCCGTGGCAATAGCGACAGTCGCATTTTCCTGCTGGAAATCCCCGAGCAATGACAGATCATACACGCCGGCGAAGTCTGACGCAGCTCCGACTCGACGCGTCGCCAGCGTTTGCCCGTCCAGGTCGTAGTGCAACGCTTCCCAGGTCCAATCCTGCCCCACGATCGTTAACGGCGCTTTCCTTTCGACGGCAATCGCTTCCAAAATGTCCAGGGCGTCAGGCTTCTGCGGCGCCGTCACGACCGGCACGCCGGGCTTGATGATCCCACCCTTTTCGCGGGCAATATCGGACACGGTATTGCCTAACACGTGGGTGTGATCAAGGCTCAACGAGGTAATCACGCTAACCTCAGGCATAAGAACGTTCGTTGCATCTAATCGCCCGCCAAGCCCCACCTCGACCACGGCCAGATCCACTTTCTGCCGCGCGAAGTAGAGAAAAGCCAGAGCCGTCGTCGCCTCAAACAGCGTCAACCCTTCGATGCTTTCGATAGCCGGGCGTATTTCTGTCAACAAGGCGGCCATGGCAGCGCGCGGAATCGGCTCGCCATCGATTTGCATACGCTCGCGGTACGTATGGAGGTGTGGCGAGGTGTAGAGCGCCGTCTGCAGTCCAGCGACCTGAGCAATTGAGGCCAGCATCGCCGAGACCGATCCTTTGCCTTTCGTGCCGGCGATATGAATGGTAGGATAGTCGCGGTGCGGATTCCCCAAGTGCTCCAAAAGCGCCGCGACCCGTTCGAGCTTGAACTCGCGCGGTGAATAATGTTCAATGCGGCGCTTCTCGTAATCGACCAGACCGTACAAATAGCGCAGCGCCGCGTGATATTCCATTGTCATTGAGCTGTCCATGTTTTTCCCATCCGGGCTACACAAATAAAGGGAGTATAACCAAACCTGGGGTGCAGCCCCATCCATGAAAATTTCCACCCTGGAAAACACGGAGTTTTTTTATTTTCTCTGTGAACTCTGTGCCCTCGGTGGCTATTGACCCAGGAGCCAGGAGCGGCTCCTGGGGAGGATTGTACCTGTTTTCGAGGCTTTGGCAAGCCTCATGTTCAAGATTCGTAACTATCCAGCCGCCCCTGCCAGGTGGCGAACGGGACTTGGGGGATGGGTTTATAGAAACACGCCTATCTCGTCATCTAAAATCCCCTGGCATACCAAAATCCGCGCAAAACCTAAGTTGTTGCGCCAAGTTGACTGGCCTGAATAGATACCAGGATTCAAGACATCATAGTTTGTCAATTTGAAAAAGGGTGGTATACTCGCCGCGTGTCTATGGAGAGAATCCATGCCGGCACATCCTTGGGGGCTCGTCTAACGGTAGGACAGCGGACTCTGAATCCGTATGTGGGGGTTCGAATCCTCCGCCCCCAGCCAAAACAATTCATCCCCCTCACCCCCTTGACTTGTAAAGCGACATCCCCTTTTTTATACTCTGCGTGTTAATCCGTGGCTGTTTTTTTTATTTCGACCCCACACAACCCTGAAGAACCTTTTTTTATTGCCTGTCGACCCGGACTGAAGTACTATTTTGTTGTACACCGATATATGCTAAAATTATTAAAGTCTGAATGATTTTAACCTCTCCTCATACAACATTCCATTAGTCGTTACATGGTCAAGGTGGGACAGTGGAACACACTTGAAAACACTATAAAACGCTCTGGATTGGTACATACCGCGTGTCATGATGGGGCCACAGTGTATCCCCCTTGAGCAAATAGGAATAGCATTGTACCAAGCATAAGGTCTTGGCGTCATGGAGGTTCAATGATGCAATCCCGGTGGAATCCCTTACGTGTAGCCGTGTCAGTGGTGACGGTGGTTTCGATGCTGTTGGGGATGATCCCCTGGACGGCGCGACCGGTGGCGGCGGCGGAGAGCCGGGTTGATGATGCGTTAGCGGTCACACCAGGCGGCACAGGTCTCTATTTGCCGGTGCGCTTGCGCGTCTCTCCAGTTGGCACTGCGCCAGCGGCAATGACGTTGTCTGCCCACACGACGTTATCAAATGCTATGCAATTGTCCAGCACGATTTATCTCCCTCTGGTCGCACGCCACTACACGCCGCCGCTGCCCAATGAACTGATCCTGTATCCAGGCATTCCCGGCACAATCGGCGCGTCTGACCGTAGTGCGCAAATTTTGTTCACCAGCATCGCTGTCACCGAGCCGACCAGAGTGCGTTACGCGGAAACGATCGTGATGCAACCGCCGACGAACCTGGCTATCGCCGGGCGATCGTTCTCCGTCACAGCGGAAACGCTTTCCAGCGGCGCGCCGATCACGTACTTCCCCTTCCAGGTGACGGTGTTCACGGATACGAGTCCGTGGTGGTCAATCTACACGCCTACGGTCATCATCACCAAGACGTATACGGATGAGGAAGTGTGGGGGCTGGATTTGTCCGTGCTTTCGCTATATCGTCGCACCGGGCCGGGACGTAACGATTGGATCAAAGTGCCTTCGGCGGTCTACCTGGATGAAAACTGGATGTATGCCGAAGTTGAAACGATCGGCGAATTCGCCATGATGTCGCGGCTGGCGATTTACGCAACTGGTACAGGGATGCACGCCAGAGCGTTGACCGCGCAAAGCCCGATGACCGACACAAGCGCTTTTAAGAAGTTAGTTTTGGATCCTGACCGTAATGAAGGTTGGGCAATATGGCCCGGTGTGGGTCGAGTAGAAGAAGGCCCGTATGCAGTCCGTCTGTCGAAGGCGGTCAGAGAGCGTTTGCAAAATGATCGCTGTCGGGCAGATATTTTGCTCACGCGAGAAGACGAAAGAGCTTTCGGTGAATTGCCCGCCGTGCGTGCGCAGATGTACCAACAGTTCGGCGGGGATACGCTGGTGACATTTGCCTTCAATTCCGATAAAGGGTCTCCATGGGGCAACCCGCAAAATGGAGGGGCTCTTGTGTGGTCCGGTGGCGATAGTGACGATCTAGCTCTGGGTAATTCCTTGCTCACTTGGATAGCGTATTTGAACCGTCCTTACCACTGGGGCTATCCTCATCATGTCTTGCCCTATGCTGATTTTGTTGCGTTGCCGGGTGCTTATGCTCATATCGAGACACTATTTCTGGATCACAACTACGATTGGCCGATTATCGATATCGATTTCGATTCTATTGCGGATATGGCTTACGCGGGCGTGCGTGCTTATCTCGAATCCAAAGGGATGTACTGCGGCGACGACCCCAACAACCCACCGCCCTATCCCACACCGCCCTCGGCGGAGATGCTCAAACGCTGGCGCGACCTGGGCTATCAGAACTACCAGCGGTATGGGGCCGACCCGGTCAGTTTCTCTACCGGCAACCACGTCGTCCAGGCGCGCCTGACGCGCATCCCCGCGCGCGGCGGGCTGGATTGGGACCTGACGTTGACCTACAACTCGCAGGATACCCGCGACGATCTCTTCGGCTACAACTGGTCGTTCCCCTATAATGCGCGCGCGCAGGTCTATGAGGATCATTCCGTGACGGTGGCGTTGGCGGATGGGCGCACCTATCACTACACGCCCAACGGCGACCGTTACGATGCGCCCCCCGGCGTCTATGACCGGTTGGAAAAGACCGACACGGGCTGGCAGTGGATCACGCCCAACGACGTGACGCTGACGTTCAGCGAGACGGTGGGCGGCTTTGGCATCTTGACCGAATGGCGCGACCGCAACGGAAACGCGCTGCACTTCACCTACGATTTGAGCGGGCAGGATGATTGGCAGGAGGGCAACGCAGTCCCGCGCCCGCCATTGACCGGCATCCGCAACGACGCCGGCCGCGCGATTGCGGTAGAATCCAGCAGCAGCCGCATCACACGCCTGGGCCTGTGGGATGGGCGCGCCTACACTTTCGAGTACGACGGCGAGGGCAACCTCGTCCGCATCAATGGCCCGGATGGACAACTCCGCCGCTTCGAGTACGATGAACGTCATCGGATGACCCAAGAATGGGACGCGGAAGACATCCTTTTCCTGCAAAACACTTATGATGACCGCGACCGCGTGACGGAGCAAATTGACGCCAGCGGGACGCACAGCTACCTGAGCTACGACGTCGGCGCCCGCCAGACGACCTTCACGGATAACGCCGGCAACGTCGAAGTCTACGCCTGGGATGAGCAGAACCGCGTCACCGGCGAGCAGGATGCCGCCGGCAGCCAGGTACACAACGTCTACGACGCCAATTTCAATCTGACCGCGCGCACCGACGCCAACGGCAATACGACGGCCTACGTCTACGATGATCGCGGCAATGTGATCGCGCGCTACGATCCCATCCCTGACAATGCCAATTACAGCACGGATGTGACGCGCTGGACTTATGATGATCACAATCGTGTGATTTCGATGACGAATGCACTGGGGTATACCTGGCAGTACGTCTACGATGCACAAGGCAATCTCATCCGCAGTATTGCGCCCGACACGAGCGAGACGACGGCGACCTACAACGCCTGGGGGCAGCCCACGTCCATCACCGATGCGGAGGGGCGCACGACAAGCTATGTGTATGACGGCGATGGCAATCTGCTCAAGACGACGCATCCCGACCTGACCTTCTCCACGTCTACTTACGACGACGCCGGACGTGAGACAACTTACACCGACGCGAATGGGCATACCGTTACCTTCGCGTATGATAACCGCGACAACATCACCCGCATCACCGACCCCAAGACAGCGCTCTCGCTTTTTGAGTACGATGGCAATGATCTGCTCACTCGCTCTGTCAACCGGCGCGGCGACGACCGGCTCTATCGCTATGATGCCAACCTCAAGCTAGTTGCGGAACGTGACGAAGCCGGACTATGGACCACTTATGGTTATGACGCTCTCTATCGCCGTGTGGTTATGACGGACACGGCAGGTTTCGTGACGCGCTATAACTATGACGAAGCCGGTAAACTTGTCACTACAATTGACTCTACCGGTGCGACGACGCGCTATCAACACGACGCCAATGGCAACGTGATCGCCACGACGGATGCGCTGGATCATACCACGTGGATGGTCTATGACGCCGCCAATCGGCTCAAGTACCTGATTGATGCCAACGGCAATCGCACCGAATACTGCTACAACGCCGAAGATCAGCTCGTCCGCACTATTGGCCCGCGCGGCGAAGTGACCGATTACACGTATGATCCGCAAGGCCGTCTGATCGCGGTCAAAGACCCGCTGGGCAACGTCACCCGCTACGAGCACGACCAAGTAGGCAATCGCACGGCGGTCATCAATCCGCTGGACGAGCGCACGGACTACACCTACAATGAAATGGATCGCGTGATCAGCATTGCCGCGCCGATCCTGGCCGACAACCAACGACCGACGACCGAATTTGCGTATGACGCGGTGGGCAACACCCTGGTCATCACCTCGCCCAACGGCTTTGCGACCACGTTTGTCTACGACGTGAACGACAATGTGACAACCATCACCGATCCCATGGGCGGGCAGACAACATACACCTACGATGCCGAAGATACGCCGCTCACCGTGACCGACGCCAACACGCACACCGCCAGCACTGCCTACAACAAAGTGGGCCTGCCGGTGCTGGCGACCGACGCGCTGGGCTACACCACCACGCTGCACTACGACGCCGCCTACAATGTGGTGGAAACGATCAACGCTATGGGCCGTTCCACGCTGTATGAGTACGATTCGCTGGGACGATTGCGCGCGCAGACCGACCCGCTCGGCAACGTGACCGGCTACACCCGCGACGCGCTGGGCCGCGTCACCGATGTGACCGACGCCAACGGCCACGCGACCGCCTACGATTATGACGCGCTCGGCCAGCTCATCACCGTGACCGACGCTCTGAGCGGCACGACGGCTTACACTTACGATCCCGCCGGCAACCTTACCGTCATCACCGACGCCAACGGCAGCGCCACGCGCTTCGAGTACAACTTCCTCAACCAACTCAAGCGCGAAATCAACCCGCTGAATAACACCTGGGAATACTGGTACGATGACGCCGGCCGCCTCATCCGCCGCCGCGACGCTATGTGGCGCGCCACTTATTACGATTACGATAGCAACGGGCGGCTGACCGAAATCAGCTATGGCGTGACGCCGGAGACGATGCATCCGGTCACATTCACGTATGACCTGGAAAGTCACGAGACACAGATGTGCGACGCGCTCGGTTGCACGGCGCACGCTTACGATGCGCTGGGCCGCCCCACCACCACGACCGATTGGCTGGGCCGCGCCATCACTCGCACGTATGATGCCGTGGGGAACTTCACCGGGCTGACGTACCCCAATGGCTACCGGACGCAGTATCGTTACAATGCCAACGACTGGCTGACCACGTTCATTGACCCGCGCGCTGCGGCCAGCCTCTATACCTACAATCCGCTGGGCCAGGTGACGGAAATCCGCCACTTCAACAACACCATTGCCAGTTTCGATTATGACCTCGCCGGGCGGCTCACGGGTATGACGAATATCAAAAACGGCGCGGCGCAGCCCCAGAGCGCATACCGCTACGCGCTGGACAAAGTGGGCAATCGCGTCCGTGTGGAGGAAGAACGTGCGCCGTTTAACGGTCAGGGACCGAATCAGGTGTTAGTGCATACTTACGCTTATGACGCCCTTGACCGACTCGTCAACGCCGCCACAGACGCGCCTGCCAGTGACTCCGCTTACGCCTTCGACGCCGTGGGCAACCGCTTGAGCAAAACCGGCAGCGTCCTCGTGCCCGACGCAGGTGTGCCGGAACTTCCCGTCGCCCCGCAGCCGGAGCAGACCGCCTATACCTACAATGCCGCCAATCAGTTGACGGAAATCAGTGATCAGAAATCGGTAACAGGGTTGGACTACAACGCCAACGGCGACCGTATCCACGAAACTGAAGTCCTGACCGACGGGACCACGCTGCTCACCGATTACCGTTACGACCGCGAAGACCGCCTGGTGGGTGTCACCAAGACCGTGAGCGGCAGCACTGCCCTCACCGTCACGATGGTCGCCACCTACACCTACGACGGCTACGGCCGCCGCACCTTCAAAGAAGTCACTGAATCCGAAGCCCGCAATCTCGGCTCGCTCATCCTCCTTACGTTTCACGTTTCACGTTTCACGTACCTCTACGACGGCCTTGACATCATCGGCGCGCAGCTTGAGCAAAACGGCGTCGTCACCGAGACGTACTACTACCTCGCGCCATCGCCCATCACCGGATTGCGCCGACCCGTAGAAATGGAGCGCCTGCCCAATGCCGAAACCGGCTTCGCCGGCGACCGGCATTGGTATCAGAACGACGGGTTGGATAGTGTGGTAGCCTTGACCGACGAATCCGGCGACCTGGCCTCACCGTTCCTGTATGACGAGTACGGGCAGGTGCTGGCGGGGACAACGGAGTTGCAGGTGTTCGCGTATACCGCGCAGGATTATGACGGCGAGACGGGGTTGTATCACTTTTATGCAAGATATTACGATCCAGATACAGGTGTATGGTTACAACAAGATGAATGGTTGTGGTCTATTTTTAATCCACTTAGTGGTCACCCCTACATATATGTTGATAATAATGTGATTAACTATGTGGATTTATATGGCTTCAGCATATGGGATAACGTAAAGGGAGGAGCACAGTGGATTGGCACTCAAGCAGCAAAAGGTGCCAAGAAGGTTCAGGAAGGTGTACAGTGGGTTGGCACTCAAGCAGCAAAAGGTGTCCAGAAGGTTCAGGAAGGTGTACAGTGGGTTGGCACTCAAGCAGCAAAAGGTGTCCAGAAGGTTCAGGAAGGCGTACAGTGGGTTGGCACTCAAGTAGGTAAGGGGGTAGCAAAGGCAAAGAAAGTTGTTAACAAGATAGTTGATTGGATAGATAATACAGGCGCTGAATTGTTCATGGGAGGATATGCTAACCAGCAGTTAGATAAATATGAGGATAGTTTTTGTAGGGTGGCTGGAATATGCTTTCCCAATGATGTACAGAATGGGAAAGCCCTCTTGAAAGCCATTGTGTTTGATGAACAGATACACTTAATTCCCCCTGTAATTGAAGATTATGTTGGCTTGGTTATGGGAACAGACACTTTTGGCCCAGGACAAGTTTCGTATTCTCTTTGGGGAGAAAGAGCAGGCCTTAGCAATATTGAATTGATAGGAAAACTACAGTTGATGTATAGTGCGGATTTGAGCATCAAAGCGGTTGCAATTGTATTACTCGATGCTGGCACGGGCAATGTCAGAGACATGATAAAACATTATAATGACAATGGCAAAGTAAGTCGCATAGACAGAATCGAGAAATACTATAGACGCTATGGCGGGAATAAGGATGTTATAAATATTAGTGGCTCCAAATGTCTACCTAATAGTGCTTCGGAAGTCGAAAGAGCGAGGAAACTTCTTAGTGCATCTCGCAATAGTGGGCCTGGCCTGAGGAAATAGTGGTGGCAATAAAGTCACTATGCAAGTTGAGATTATCGGACGATCTGAAAGTGGGCAAGATTGCGTCATAGTGCAACCAAAGGAGCAGTGATGAAGAAGCAAATCGGAAGTATTGTCTTAATTGTCGCGATGTTAGCCGACGTATGGTTGCCGGGGTCTAAGGCATTAGCTGCCGCGTCAGATGTGGCAGCAACCGCCACCACACACCCTGACCCAGATGCTCTCATTTCCCAAATCACCAACCTTCTCACCCACCACCCCCTCGTCCAATCCCGTGGAGCCCAACTTCTGGATGTAACCCTCGAAGGCGAAGCCATCCTCATCAACTTCGACCGCCAAATCCTGGATGACGGCGTCTTCGATCCGGCGGTTTTTACTCAACTGTCTCAAGCTCTCGACGCGGAGTTGCAGCTTTCCCAAAGCTACTTCGTCACCTTCCAGATCGAAGGCCAGACGCTCGACCATTGGGGGATGGCGGTGCCTGAGTTTGCGCCGGCCGAGACGCCGCTTGAACTCCAAGCGTCCGCCGCCGGGCCGCTGTCCGGCAAGAAGATCGCGCTGAATCCCGGCCACGGTCTGTACGACAAGACCGATAACGGCGCGTACGCCTGGCAACGCGGCGAGTGGTGGGGCATCCGTGAGGATTTGGTCAATGCCGAAATCATGATGTATGCCGCACAATACTTTGAAAACGTCGGGGCGACAGTGATTGACCTGCGGCAGATGGATAAAACCCCGACCGGTCCCAGCGGCTCCCCGCATTGGTACGAAGCTGCGCGCGAATACCTGTGGTATATCGGCTTGCCGAGTAGCGTCTGGAACAGCGGCAGTACCAATTTGAACAAAGATATTATGGCCCGTCCCTACGGCGCGAACCACTACGGCGCGGACTTGCTCATCAGCCTGCACAACAACGGCGGGGGCGGCACGGGCACGGAGACCTGGTACGATACCACCGGCGACTATCATAGCGTTGCCTCGGCGCAAAGTTTGGCGCAAGCCGTCAACAGCAACGTCGTCAACGCCATCCGCGCCAGCTATAATGGCAGTTGGACCGATCGCGGCGTCAAAGCCTCCAACGGCGGGTATGGCGAAAATCACTACGCGCGGATGCCGGCCGCCCTCATCGAAGTGGCCTTTATGGATATGCAATCGCCCGACAACAACGCGCTCCATGATGAGACTTTCAAACGACTCGTCGCCGAGGCGTTGGTGAAGGGGGTGTGCAGTTACTACGGCGTCACTTGCACCAACATCACCCAGCCGCCCACACAGACGCCGGCCGCGCCCAGCGGACTCAACGCCGCGGCCGCGTCGTCGGTGCAAATCAACCTCACCTGGAACGACAACAGCGGCGATGAGAGCGGTTTCAAAATCGAACGTTCGCCCAACGGCAGCAGCGACTGGCAGCAGATCACCACCGTCGGCGCGAACGTCACCAGCCACGCCAACAGCGGTTTATCCAGCAGCACTACTTATTACTACCGCGTGCGCGCTTACAATGCCTATGGCGACTCCGGGTACAGTAACACGGCTTCGGCGACGACGGATGGCCCGCCGGCTTCATCCGGGACGGTGTATGGTTACGCGGCGGCGGACACGTATGCCCAGGCCGGCTATCCCACTACTCCGCCCGGCAATCAACAAAACCTGTACCTGGGGTACGATACGCCCTACAGCAAGGCGCAAACCCGCATCTACATCCGCTTCGACCTGCCCTCCTTGCCGGCCGGCGCGAGCGTCAGCAGCGCGCAAGTCCAGCTCAACCAGTACGCCGTGCGTTGTTCCGGCAGTTACGGCATCACCGCCTACGAGATCACCGGTGATTGGGATGAATACGGCGTCACCTGGAACGCGCAACCTGCGAAGGGCAATAGTGTGGGGTCAACCTCCTTCAGTTGCGCGACCGGTTGGCAGACGCTAGACATCACCGGGCTGGCGCAGCAGTGGTATCAGGGCAGCACGAATCGCGGCGTTACGCTCTGGGCTAACAACGAGTCCGCGTCCGGCGGCGTCTTCCGTTCCAGGGAGTGTACCACCGCCCAGTGCCCCGGCCAGGAACATCCTCAGCTCCGCATTGACTACACCGTGCCAACGCCGCAGAGCCTCAACAGCATCGCCGGTCGCGTCACGGGATCGGGCAGCGCGGCGCTCTCCGGCGTGCGGGTGACGCTCAACACCGGGCAGCACAGCACCACGGATGCCAACGGCGCCTACCTTTTCACCGATCTGAGCGCGGGCAGTTACACGATCACACCGCAGAAGGACTACTACACCTTCTCCCCAGCGCAGCGCACGGTAAGCGTCGGGCCGGATGCCGGCGGTCAGGACTTCACCGGCAGCCTGCCCGACAGTACTTTCCGTCCCAATCCCAATGGGTACAGTTTTGACAACTACGGCGGCGTTAAACTGAGCGACTACACCCTCAGCGATATGCGGCGGATGTTTGGCGACAGCGCCGTGTGTTGGATGGTTTTCGGGGTCTGCGTCCCCAAGCCGGCGGCAGTGGCCTGGAACGTCTCGGCGAACAACGCGATGAAGGGCGGCCATTGCGACGGCATGGCGTCTACCAGCCTGTTGTTCTTCAAGGGGTTTGCCAATCCGGGCGACTTTCAAAGCGGCGCAACGCGGACTTACGACCTGGCGCTTGCCAATGCGCGGCGCAACATTGCCTATTACTTTGTGGAACAGTTGACGAATCCTGTGCGGGATGTCAAAGCACAGAGCGTGCAAAACGTCCCCAGGGAAATTCTGCGGCAATTGAGCGTCGCCCTGAGCAACGGCGCGGGCGACCCACCCACCCTGTTTGTGCGGCAGCGGCAGCCGAACGGCGGCATGAGCGGGCACGCGATCACGCCCTACGCCATCAGCGACCGGGGCGGCGGCGTTTATTGGATTCACGTCTACGACAATAACTACCCCAATGACGCTGACCGGCATGTGGTGGTGGATACCGGGCGCAACACCTGGAGCTATCAAATCTTCGCCAGCGCCACCTGGCAGGGCGACGCCAGCACGCACACCCTGGGGATTGTTCCCGTCTCCCAATATCGCGCCGCGCCGGCGTGCCCGTGGTGCGGCGGCAATCAGCGCGCCATCGGCAGCTTCCCTTATGAGGGCGTGTGGACCGATAGCGCGGCGCATCTCAGCATTTCCGACTCGCAGGGGCGTGTAATCGGCTATGTGGGCAACAAGTTGGTCAACGACCTCGATGCCGGCGCAGTCGCCATCATTGACGCTGGCGGCGATGTGGCCCTGGAGCCATTTTACACCTTCCCGTTGAGCGACACTTACACGGTGCTGCTGGACGGGCAAATTCTCACAACGACCGAAACGCCGGTGGTGTCCTTCTTTGGGGAAGGGCACGCGGCAACCGTGGAAGGTATCGTGCTGGATGCAACCACCCAGGATCGCGTGGCGCTTTCACCTGACGGCCATCAGATCGCTTATCAGGCCAGCCGCGATCAGGAAGCTACTCTCACCATGCTGCTGGAAGACAGCGCGCAAAGCGGGCAATTCACCATCCGGGGCGCGGACGTCATTTCGGGGCAAATGGTGGCATTGGGGGTGGATACGGCCAGTAAGTACCTGGTCTTCACCAACCAGCAAGACGAAAGCGGCGTCTACAGCGTGGATATTCAACTCGCGGGGGCGGAGAGCACCACCCAGTTCGCGCACACCAACCTGGACATCGCGCCGCTGGACACGCATTATCTGAGCTACGGTGAATGGGACGGGGAGGGCGACATGACGGTGTACATTGATCACGGGCAGGATGGTTCGATTGATGAAACCGTGGCCGTGACCAACCAAACAGACACAGTCTTCTTGCCGCTGGTGATACGGCAATAGCGACGCGGCGCCGGGGCGCAGATAATTTCTTTGATAAATTCTGCGCCCTGGCGTGGAACAAAAACGCCCCGCTTTGATGGGCAGGACGTCAAGCACCTTATCAAATCCGATTACTTCACCTGTTTCAACAACTCAAAATACCGCTCACGGCTCATCCCGGCCGTTGGTTTCTTCCAACACAATTTCTAACGTTCCCATCCCATACGCTGGCACTCTTCCAGGAATAGCTCCACGGCTTCCTGTAAAGCGGTCAAAGCGGCCTGCGGAGTATCGCCGAAGCTGGAAACGTTCAGTTCAGGACACAACGCCACAATCTGATCGCCCTCTTCAAACAACTGTCCGGTATAAGGTATTCGAATCATTTTCCCTCCCACTTCTGGAGATTGTCTTTCATTCAGTATACCATACAAGTTCGTCCCAGAAATTCTGGTCTCGTCATTCGCAATTCATTTGGAGGTGTCGTATGCGTCTCAAACGCTTATCGTTGGTCGTGTTCATCCCTTTGCTCCTTGGCCTGCTCCTCACCTTCTCGCTTTCCGCCGCCCCCGCCGACCTTGAACCCGGCGGCGTAGTCATTCCGCTTGGCGCGCGGCAGGCGGATGGACGCGCGGCGTACCGGCTGCCGCTGGCGCGCCTGTATGCCGGCGGGCGCTTGCATCGTCTGGCGCAGAGCGATGCGTTGACCGGCACCGTGCTCATTCCCGGCCCGGCGCTGCCCGGCGATCTGTACGTCCCGCCGGGCGAAGGCGCGACGCCTCCTTACCCGTACACGGCCTTCGAGTTGGCGGGAACGCTGCCGCTTTCGCGCGCCTACGCCCTGTTTCCAGGGCGCGTGGCCGTGCTGCGTTCGACGGTCACCGTGCCCATCGAGATCGACGACGGCTACGTCATGGCAATGTGGGAACTGGCCGACATCCGCCAGGTGCTCGAAGGCTACCTGCTCAACGCCGTCCCCTACACCGTGCTGACCGAAGCCGACGCCGCCGCGTCTCTGGCCGACTACGACGTCCTTATCATCCCCGCCTTCCGCAACGACGCCCGCGACGCCGTGCGCGACCGCCTGCATGAGACCGGCGCCCTGGAGGCGATAGCCGCCTTCGTGAATGCGGGCGGAACGCTCTACGCGCAAGGCTCCGCCCTGTGGATCGCAGAACAGGCCGGCGTGTTGCCGGAGGACATAACGGTAGACCTCGACACGCCCATCCAACTGTACGCCGAGGACGCCTTCGCCAACCAGGGCCGGCTCACCGTTGTACAGCCCGCTTCGCCGCTGGCCTGGTCGTGGCTCACCACCAGCCTGTATATCCTCGATGATCCTGTTCTCCGTCTTTCCCCCACCGGCGGAGGAATCGACGTGATCGCCGAACTCAACAACGCCGTGGGCGGCGCGGTGCCGGCTATCATCCGCGTGGCCTGTGGCGCAGGCCAGGTCATCGGCGTCGTCGGCCATCCCACCGACGCGACCCGCCGCGCACAACTGCCACTCTTCATGGATGCACTGCTCGCCGCGCTTTCCGGCTGGGCCGATTTCTACGGCGACGCCATCCAGACCTGGAACCCCGCCTACGATCCGCACACCTTCCCTGCCTACGAAAGCGTCCCCGTGAGCGCCACGCTGGTGATCGAGAACCTGTGGGACGTCCCCCTCGGCGACGCCACCGTCACCGAGAAGGTGGCCGCGGGCTATACCCTCACCGGTACAGTAGCACCGCCGCCCACGGACGTCTACACCACCTCCGACGGCGAGACGGTCATCGTCTGGGAATTGAGCAACCCGGCGCCGCATGCCGTCGTCACCCTGACGTATCAGGCACAATCCGACCCGCAGGCGCTGGCAGCGGGCAGCGGGACGTTTGCAACCGGCGAACTGTACTATACCGACCTCGACGGACAACCTGCCACCGCGCGCCATCGCCCCTTCGTCCTCACGGCGCGCATGGCGGCCCGCCTCGTCGGCGACCGCGACATCGAGGGCGACCGCTACTTCCTCATCCCCGACAACGGCGTCTATCTCGATGTGTCCCTGCCGCTGGAGAACAAAGAAGAAACGCCGGCCGCTTCACTGGGGATGACGGACTACACCATCCTGCTCGCGCCCATCGTGGACATCGCCAACCAGCATGTCATCCTCAACGCCAACGACGGCGAGACGATCTGGATCAAGAACGAGCCGTATCTTTGGGACGCGCGCCGGGATTATCCGCTGTGGGCAGGCGCGACCTCGCCCACCCAGACGCTCACCCTGGCAGATTGGCGCGCGCTGCCGGAAGCGGAACGCCCGCGTTGCGTCTTCACCAGCACCTATGGCATCCACATCGACCCATCGCTCCATGCGACTACCGCCATCACCGATTACGGTTCCTTCGTCACCATCCCGCCGACGTATACCGATGCGATCACGGTGGTGAATGAACAACTGCTGCTCCCCTGCCTGCCGCTGCACTGGGATTTAGGCGACTTCCCCGCCTACTGGTATGAAGAACCCGCCGTGCGCTACGGCATCCATTCACAAGAACTTTTCGGACGCGAGGTGCGCTTCCACGGAACGCCGCGTGAGAACACCGTAGTGCTGCCCTACGACGCCGGCTCGGTCTACGTGCTGGCCGGCGACTATCCCGTGCCCTACCGCGAGTACCTGCCCCACGCCGAGGCCTACGCCCCGCAAGCTCCCGCCCCAGTGGAACTGACCTGGCAGGACGTGTGGTCGCGTCCCTACACGCTGCCCCTCCGCGCCGCGTTCTACGATGTATGGGACTGGGATTCCTGCGCCACCTGTGGCACCCTCAGCGAACAGCATGCCGGCTTCGCCGTCACCTTCGGGATGTGGGCCGACCTGGACGGCGACGGGACGCACGAGACGCTCGTGCGCGAAATCCCCACCCGCCTGGCCGACGCGCAATTGCAGTTGTTGGGCAAAACCTACAACATCGGCGACTCCAACCTGACCCTCCCCACCGCCGAGAACCTGATTGACCTGCCTCTCTTCCACGGACTGGGGATCCAGATCGGGCCGCAGGGCGCGACGTGGTACAATGCGTGGCGCAGCGTGGGGCCGGGGACGAGCGAGCTGTTCAGCGTGACGACGGGCGTGGCCTACGACGACCTCTACTTCCGCCAGGTGATCCCGCCCGGCTCGTGGGCGTCGTTCATCGTCTCGGCGACCATTGAAAACTACCCCTTCAACCGCGAGGGCCAGTTCAAACTGCACGATGGCGGGCGACTCGTGTACCGCCAGCCCATCGCCGGACCGAACCGCTACGAAGTCTACGATGCGCACGTGCACGTCGCCGAGGGATTGCGCAGCGACGGCATCATCGAGAAAACCGGCGGCCCGCTCCAGGTGAGCGTCTACAGCGACACGTTGATGTTCCTCTACAAAATCCGGGACGAGTACGACGCCCGCGACTTCGCCACACAGTACGATCCTTTCATCAAGAGCTGGGGCTACGGCGATTTGGTGTGGACCACTTACGTCGGCGGGCGTGAGGACAAGACGCTCTTCAGCAGCGTGCTCGGGCCAGGCGAGCGTGCCATCGTCCGCGTGGCGCTCGACAACAACACCGGCGTCACCCTGACCAACCTCAGCGTGACTCTCGGCGCTGTCCCCGGCATCACCATCACCCATCTCTACACCGACCCCGCGACCGCGCCCGAACCGATCTGGTCGGAACTGTCCTTCCTCAATCGCGCCGACGTCCCCGACGCCTGGCGCAGCGTGTGGTATTTCGAGATTCAGGCCGGCGACGTCCCCGCCGATTTGTGGGGCAACGTGCTGGAAATCCCGGTAAACGCCACGGCGGACAATTTCCCCGCCGCACAGCCTTACGCCGCAGTCCCGCCCGCCCGCATCGCCCTGCAACGTCCGGATGATTCGGCCCCGCGCTACACCTCCGGCCCGGCGCACGACCTGATCCTCACCGATACCCTGCCGGCCAACGTCACGCTGACCGGCGCCGCGTGGACGACCGACACGACGGCGGTAGCGGCAGTACAAACGGCGCTGGACGCCGATGCCGGCGCCTTCACGCAAGACACGGCCAGCCTGATCTACGCCGGCCTCGTCCCCACGCAGGCCACACCGCTAGCCTATACGGTGGAGAACGGCCTGGCGACATTCGACCTGCCCACCGAAGTACAACGTCTGCCGCTGGACACGCCGCTCTACGTCATCGCGCCGGCGACGCTCATCCGGGCACAGCACGGCCCCAACGTCGTCAACGCCGGCGCCGGCATCGCCTACACCGACCCGTTCAGTGTACAGTGGACGGCGACCTCGCAGCCCCTCATCGTGGAGGCACACGGCGCGGCGGTGTGGGTGGACTATGCCTGCGAGGGCGGCAGCCCCCCCTCCCGCGCGCTGGCAGCGGACGTACCGATCTACGTGATCGACGGCGAATGTTATATCCCCGACTACGGCCCTTCGGATGTGGAGATGTCCGTCACAGCCTACAACGCCGGTGACGCTATCGCCCGCGCCGTCACCGTCACCCTCACACTGCCGGAGTGGGTCACGGTGACGTGGGCATTGCCCCCCTGGTCGGCGCTTGTCGGGCAGCAGGTCACGTGGACGCTGGGCGACTTCGCGCCGGGGCAGTGGAAGCCATTCCGGGTGACGTTCCATGTCGAACCCGTCGAAAGTGAGTGGAGAACGATGGGGGTGCGCGACCTGCTCGGCATCGATCATAGCGACGGCGCGTTCTTCGATGACTACAGCCAGCAGACCGTCTCCGGGCAGGTGGGAGACGATTACTGGTTCAAGGTGTACCGCGTGGCGCGCGGTACGCAGGTCTATCTGCCGGTGGTACTGCGCGCGTATGATCTGCGCCCGGATCTGGTCATCACGGCGGTGACGGTCGATCCGGCAAACCCTGGCGCGCTCCAGGTGCAGATTGCCAATCGTGGGCTTAGCGCGGCGCATGATTTCTGGGTGGATGTGTTCCTGGATCCCACCGCGCCGCCGGCCGTGAACCAGACCTGCATCGAACTGGGCTGTGTCTATCAAGCGGTGTGGTACGTGGACGAACTCCCCGCCGGCGACAGCCTGACGTTGATGCCCGGCGATATTCACTACACACCCATCTGGTCACAGTGGCCGCAACCGGCCTATCCGGGCGGTGCACACACGCTATGGGCCTACGTCGATTCGTGGGGGCCGCCCAATCCGTGGGGCAGTGTCCTGGAGACGAGCGAGGACAACAACCGTTCCGCTCCGGCGACGTTCACGAGTAGCGGTGTAGGCCTGCATGCACTGCCGAACACCCTGCCGCCGCATCCCCGGCGTCCATAAGAGACTCTCATGCGACGTTATAACATACTTTGGTTAGGCATAGTGGGTCTGGTGTTGGCCTTGTTGAGTGGTGTGGGCAGCGCGGCGACCGACGCGTTGCCCACCCCCCCTATCCCTACGTGGACGCGCGTCGCGCCGCCTACCTTCACCCTGGCGTCGGCAACGCCGACGACATTGCCGACGATAACGCCGTGGCCGCCGTCGACGATAACGTCTCGCCCCGGCGCCTTGATCTGGCTGCGGGTGCAGTCAGAAACAACCGTGCCTCTCCCGGCAACACTGTGGACCGTCGTCCAATGGCAAGACGCACAAGGCGACTGGCACGATGTCGAAGGGTGGCGTGGGACATTGGATGAAGTCGCTAAAAATGAAGGGCGCAAGGTGTGGTGGCTCCCTGCCGACCTGTTCGGGGCGGGGCCATTTCGGTGGGTAGTGTATGCGCCGCACGGAGGAGCCATGCTGGCCATCAGCCCGGCGTTTTATTTGCCCACGGCGACAGGACAGAGAACCATGGTCACGGTGACGTTATCCCCGCCAGCGCCTCTTCCACAGTAATCCAGCCGGTAGTAGGAAAAAGGCGCGCGATCTGCGGGGTGAACGTGGGCGAAGCACGCAACACCGCCGGGGGATGCCCCTGGGCGACGATGCGTCCTTCATCCATCACCAGCACCCGGTCGGCGACGGCAGCGACCAGTTCCACGTCGTGCGTGACGAGCAAGATCGCCAGCCCCTCTGTACGCCAGGCGCACAAAAGTTCGCGCAACTGCGCCTTGGCGCGATAATCCAGTCCGCGCGTGGGTTCGTCCAGCAGCAGTGCGCCCGGCCGCGTGACCATGATCGCCCCCAGCGCCACCCGTTGGCGCTCCCCCACGCTCAAATCGCGGGGGTAGCGTTGCGCCTTGTCCGCCAATCCCAACTGTTCGAGCAGCATCTCCGGCGCGATGGGCGCATGGTCGAGGGGGATGCCGTGATTGTGCAGGGTGATATACAGCTCGTCCAGCACCGTATCGGCGAAGAGCAGTGCGTTGGGGTCCTGCGGTAAATAGCCGACCCGGCGACACACGGCGGCGACATCCGCTGCGGCAATGCTGCGTCCTTCCACCCAAACATCCCCCTGACGCGGACGCAGTAAGCCGACCAGCGACCTGAGCAGGGTTGTCTTCCCCACGCCGTTGCGCCCCACCAGGGCGACGATTTCTCCCCGATACAGCGCCATATCTACCCCACGCAACACCGTCGTTGGCCCATAAGCCACCTCTAATCCCCGTGTCTCAACGACAGTTTCCACCGCCTCCCCCGTCTCCTGCTGATGGCTGACGGCGGAAGGCTGAAAGCTGCTCGTCGATAACTGCCTGCTGAAAGCTACTCCCTCCTCTAAGGTGAGCGGCAGCGGCAACCAGCCCAGCGCCCGCGCCAGGGTCTGTAAGGGCGGCAGCAGAGGGACATGCAGCAAAACCTCGCGGGGGGGACCGGCCATCACCGCCGCGTCATCGTCGGGCAGATAGATCACCTGATCCACGCCGGGCAGGACGCGCTCCAGGCGATGTTCCGCCAGCACGATCGTCAGCTCCAGCGTCTTGTTCAACCGAACGAGGGCATCCAGCAACTCCGCCGCCGACTGGGGATCGAGCTGCGACGTCGGCTCGTCGAGCGCCAGGATGCGGGGATGCAGTGCCAACGCGGAGGCGAGGGCCACGCGCTGTTTTTCGCCGCCGGAGAGAGTGTCCAGTTTACGCTGCCGCAGTGACGTCAGATGCAACAGTTCAAGCGTGGCAGTGACGCGGGCGCGCATGTCCTCCGGCGGGATGGCGGCGTTTTCCAGAGCGAAGGCGACTTCGTCCTCGACGCGGTCCATGACGAACTGGGCTTCGGGATCCTGGAACACGAAGCCGACGGTGCGGCTCATCACCTGCGGCCCCGCGGCGACCGGCTCAAGACCGTCCACCGTGACACGCCCGCTCAGCGTCCCGCCGCTGAAGTGCGGGACCAGGCCGTTGAGACAGCGCAACAGCGTGGATTTACCGGCGCCGGAATTGCCGATGACCAACGCCAACGCGCCGTCAGGGATAGACAGGGTTACATCGCGCAACGCCGGCCGCATGGCGTCGGGGTAAGTGTAGGTCACATGTTCAAAGTCAATCATTGCATCTGTGGAAATAAGCCACTCATCTCCCTCCCTCATGGGCATCTATTCAGGCTCGTCCTACGCGGCCCCAATAGTTCCCCGGTGAAGGCTGGCCAGGGATCGGCAGATCCAGGCGTAGCGCGCCAGAACCGCGGATCTGGCGATCCGCTCTGCGCATGGCTAACGGGGGTGAAATTTCTGCCACAATGGACTCGTCAACCTGGCGCAGCAACTTATTCTCTTTCATGCACCACCAGCGCCGGGAGGAGGAAGCCGAGCAGCGCCGTTCCTGCCAGGGCGTCAAAAGGGGGCCAGGTGAGGGTGGGATAAGGGTTGTAGGCGCGCGTTGCCTGTCCCAAAAACAGAAACCCGGTCATGGCGACCAACGCCCCGCCGGTGACAAGCCATTCTCGATAGCCCCATGGGGTGCGCCGATAAGTCGTGTGCGGGATGCTACGCCCCGTCAATCCCAGCGCCCCGACAATCGCCATACTGCCGCCAACGCTGAGCCCCATTCCCCAGCGGGTTTGCCGCCATGCGGTGAGCAATCCGCCGCTCAAAAGGCCGAGCAGACCCGCGATGGAGGCTGCCTGCGTGCGGCGCGTAAGGGGCGTTCCTCCCTCGCCGGCGAAGCCGCGCGACGCCATAGCTTCGGCCAGTTGCAGAGCGCGTTCCAATCCGCCGGTGAGCAGGGGCATAAACAGCGGCAGCCAGTCGCGCAGACGGCGCATCCTCTGCCCGCGGATGGCCTGGGCTTCGCGGATTTGCTGCATCTGCCGCAGGGTGGTCGGCGCGAAGGTCACGGCGATGGAGACGACGACGGCGAGCGGATAGAAGGCGCGGGGAATGAAGCGGATCAGGTCGCGCACGGGCACGGCGAGGTTGAGCACGGTGAATGCCGTGAACAGCGCCGTCAACATCAGCCCATTGAGGGCGCCGTAGATCAGCGCCTCAGCCGTGATCGGCCCGCCAATGATGGGCCACGTTGGCGGGATGGCGATCAGCACAGAGTCACCGGTGCGCGCGAGCAGGGCGTTGATGAATGCCGCCAGAGGGATGACAAAGAGCGCCAGGCGTCCCGGCGACAGGGGAGCAGCCAACGCTTCGTCGGGACGGTGGATAGCGCGCGCCGTCGTCATGAAGGCGGCGACGGCCAGCGTGAGGTAGAGCGGATTGCGTGTCGTCGAAACGACGACCAGCGCGGCGGTCAGCCAGACAACCCAGGCAACGGCGTGGAGCACTCTTCCTCACGCGGCCTGGGGCCGATAGGTGAAGCTGAAGCGTTTGTAAAAGCGACGCAACACGCGCAAAGTCGGTGCGCCGAACGCCAGCGTCAGCGCAAGGTTGCCGAATCCACGCACCAGATCCCATACCAGGGAGGTCGTCACGTAAAAGAGACCGTACTGGCGGACAGTTGCGCGGAACGTCGTAGACGCCGGCGCAGCCGGTCCAACGATGAAAGCCCAGGACGTGAGGTCCATGAGCAGGCCATACAGTAGCCCCCAGCCCAGTCCAAACAGCGCCAGGAGCCCAATCTCAAGCCGGCGCCCTTCGGCGTGTAGCCAATGCGCCCACGGGCGCAGCAGCGGCGCCGAAAGTCCTACCCAGCCGGCGGTGAGCATCTGATAGGGCAGCCACGGCCCCACGCCGCCGGTGATCAGCGCCGATACGAGCAAGGTCAGCGCGCCGAGCAGAAAGCCGAAGCGCCCGCCGTAGACGTAGCCGGTCACGATGATGAGGAAGAAGATGGGGCTAAAGCCGCCCGGCCCGGGGATGGCGACCTCGGCGAAGCGCAGGGCGGCATTCATCGCCGTGAGGATGCCCAGCAGCGCGATAAACTTGGCGTTGACCGCATCCCCTTGCACTTCGAGCAGCAGGGCAACGAAGCTCAACCCCACCACGAAGGTCAGCAGCAAGGGGGCGTTGGTCGTCCGTCCCGGCATGACAACCGGGGCCACCAAGGCCAGCAAGCCGATGGCCGTAGTCAGGGCGTAGATGAGGGCACGCAGGAAACGACGCATATCATTTCGGCTTTCGTTTAAGCAGGGCGAGGCCGACGATGCAGATCAACAGCAAGACGTAAGGGATGTATGGGCGCAGCGGACTGGGCGCGCGATAAGAAGTCGAGCCGGGTGAAGTCACGATGGGGAAGGATAGGGCGTAGGTTAGTGGATGAGTGGGCGAGAGGGTGACAAGATGAGTGGGTGAAGAGGTGACGGGGTGAGTGGGCGAGGGGGTGAGTGGGGGAGGGGGGGAGTCCGTGGGCGCAGGCGATGCTGTGAGCGTTGCCGGAGGCGGGGGCGTAGCGGTGGGCGTTGTGGCAGGCGGAAGTGGCGTCGCAGCCGGCACACCGGTGGAAGAGGTCAGCGTCGACGCGGATGGCGTAGAGCTTGCGCCGCAGATCGCGTCAAGGGTCAAATCGGGGGGGAGAGTGGTGCCATCTCCCCACACCCAGGCATCGACATCGCCGTCGCCTAACATCCAGGCCACGGCCCCCATGCCGGAATAGGCCCATGAACCGTCGGCATGGCGGTGGAAATAGTTCCAGTAGATGCACGGCGTGCTTTGGCACGCACAAAAGCAGTCGGCGGCGGGACATCCTTCACCGTTGAGCGTGCAGACCGCCGATCCCAACGGCCCATGGTTGGCATCCAGGGGCAGTCCGGAGCGTTGCAAGAGTGTCACACCGGAGATGCGCTCCTCGGTAAACGTCACGCAGCGGGTGAGCACGCGCCCATCACCGTGGACGACGATCAGCCCCGCGCGGTTCGGTGCATCCTCCTGCGCCAGCGTGGAAAGAGGCAACAGGATCAGTAATAGGGTAAGCCATATCCCGCCCCAGGCCCATTGGCGATGTGTGGCATGCTTCATCATCATCTATGCCTGCTCCTTGCTTCCGGCGTCCTGCCGCCGTCTACTGTCTGCGTTTCTTGAGCGCCAGTCCCACACTCATCATGACTATCCCGACAAAGATGAGTGTACGACCTGGTGCAAAGCCACCGGACATCGGCAGCAGTGGCACAGTGGAGACGACGTCGTCGCGGATAACCGGCAGTGCAGCAGCCGCGGCCACTTGTGGCGCGCGCGTTGCCCCGACGACCGCGACGTTGACGAGCGTCATCCCCTCGACAGCCTGAACGGCCTGTGCCGAGGCCATGATGTTCGCATAAGGGACTGCCGCCTGCCAGTAATACCCCCCGGTGGCAGCGTCCCAGAGCGCCAGGAGCGCCCCTACGGGATCGGTGCCGGAGGCGGTCCAGTGGCCCAGCGGCTCGCCGAGCGCGTAAAGCGCCTGGAGCACAACCGCCGTGGAATTCGCGTCGGTGTCGGTACCCCACGCCGAGGGCTTCTGGTACGGGAAGCCGCCGTCGGCGTTCTGCATGCGTTGGAGATAGGGCAGGGCGGCGTGCGCCGTGTCCCGCTCTCCTACGGCGATCAACGCCTGGATGGCCAGCGCCGTCGTATTTGTATCCGCCAGGCCGGGCGTCGGCCCGCCGAAGAGCGACCACGCGCCATCATCGGCGATCTGCGATGTGAGCAAGTCGATAGCGCTTTGCGGGACGGTTTCTCCGGCGCTGTGCAGTGCCAGCATCGCATAGGCGTGAGCATACAGCGAATCTCCGAAGCGCGCGGTGCCTTTGTCCTGCGCTGCCAGCAACGCCTGCACCAGGTTCTTGTCGCCGAAGTTACGCGGGTCCTGGCCCGTCGCCACTGCGGCCAACACCACCCGGCTCAGTCCGGCGGCGTCTTTCACGGCGCCTTGCTGGACCTGGGTTGCCAGGTAATCCAGCGGTGAATTCCCCGTCGAGGACAGCCAGGGACTGCAATCCTGTCCCGCCGCTGCTGCGGCCAATATCACCTCGGTCGTCGTCCCCAAATCCGAGCCGGCGGAGAAGCCGTTCGTGAAGCCGCCATCCGCCTGCTGAAAGCCACGCAGCCAGAGCAATGCCGCCTCGTCCTGCGTATAGCGCGCCGCCGACACGGGCGCGACCCAGGCCAGCACCAAACCGATTGCCAAAACCATCAAACCGAACTTCTTCATCATAACCTCCGCGTTTGTGTGATGTGCTACAACAAAAAATCCCTTGCCACACGCGCAAGGGATGAACTATTCTCCGGGAGTCCATACACTCCGTCGGTCTTACCCCTTGTCGCGAGGGTGTAGCCAAACAAGCTGAGCAGGCGACCTGGCTTGTGGGCGATCTACATCGCTTACACTTACAGTTGCGCGTCAGCGCCGGACTTGAACCGGCTTCGCTCTTGGCCCGCCCCATCCGGGGGTGTGGGCACTCAGCCTGGACCTATTCGATTGAAAGATATTGTAATGGGTTTGGTGAAGATGTCAAGGAGGGCGACTCGGTTCTAGCTTGTGTTGGTGAGTTTGACAGCGTGTTGGTCAGCACTTTCGGACTCATTAGATGCCATCACCCATCTCCTCTTGGTAACTATTCAGCCACCCTTGCCAGGTGGCGAATGGGACTTTGGGGAGGGCACATAACAGGTTAACCCCTGCGGCAGGTGATGACCCTCTCATCCCCCAACCCCCTTCTCCCCCGCAAGCGGGGAAGAAGGGGGCAAAAGGGGGGCAGGGAGATGGGCTTATAGAAACACGAATATCTTGTCATACAGAAGCACCTGGCATACCAAAGTCTACGCCAAACCTGGTATAGGGAATAAGGGGCTTCGTCAGGTTTACTAGCCTGAATAGATACGAATTACCATTGTGTGATTCGCAGATCTTCCTTGTCTCTACAACCGACTACGAGCCGACTCAAGCTCCACGGCTCAACACACAAAGCCTCCCAGGGGGACTGCGCTGCCCGGCCCGCAGGACTTCGTAGGCTCAGCCGCTGGCTCTTTAGCCTCGGCTGAAGCTGCCGGCCCGCCCGTTTACTCGCGTTGCAATGCTACCTCCACATCATACGGCGATTCTTCATCACCGATGAGCACGTCATCACCGATGACGGGACGATACCCTTCGGCCCAGACCAAGATGCCGTAGGACTGGTGGCGCTCCAGAGCATACGGCAACTCGAAATAGCCATTGAGATCGGTCTGAGCGAACGTGTAGACCTGCTTCTCATCACCCTCCCAATCTCCAACCGTGATGCCCGGATTCAGCACAATATACAGCGCGCCCTCAATCCCCCGCCTGGTGTTGGCGTTGATGACATATCCGCGGATCCACAATCCTTCACCGGACGTGGTCGAAGGTGACGCCACGCCGCCGACTGTAATCGAACCTTCGACCAATTTTCGGTCCTCGACGTAGAGTTCAAGGCGATAAACGCCCTCAATCAGCCCGTTCTCATTGGAGATGCTCAGCCACCAACTGCCGCTCTCACCGCCTTTCCACGCCGCGGGCGTCCAGCTCACGTCAGCTTGATACTCGCCATCCAGGTACCAGCGGGCCTCCCACGTGAGGCTGTCCGCCATCTCTGCATACTCCCAGCAGGCATACAATTCGGTCGCACCGGAGGGCAACTGGGTCACGGCCATGGTCGGCTGATCGTCATCATCCACGGCAGGCGCAAAGACGATGTCCGAGAAGCTCGCCTGTCCCGATGTCTTGCCCGGTTTGGGCCGCGTGGGGGCCGGCGTTGCGGGAACGGTCGCGCCCGATTTTGCCGCTTCTACGAGCGGTTTCGCCAGGTTGACCGGACGAATAGCATTGATGAAGCCGCCCACGGGAATACAGTTGTCGTTTTCATCGATGACGCCGTCGCCGTTGGTGTCCGCCAGATAACGGCAGTCGGCGAAGCGCTCCGCGCCGCCATAACCCACCTGCGTCGGCACGCCGATCATTTCGCCGCTCAAATTCGCCGCCAAACCGCCGCTGTTCCCGCCCGCGATGGTAGCGTCGGTCTTGACATAAGCGCGCCCTTCAATGCCCGGCTCGCGGGTAAAGCCGCTCACTACCCCTTCGGTGAAGGTAATCGTCTCGCCGCCGATGCCGGGATAGCCCAGGATGTGCAGCAAGTCGCCGAGTTCCAGCGTATCGGAGTCGCCCAACGGCACGTAGGTCAAACCCAACTGCTGGGGATCGACCGCATTGCCGCTCAGGTCGCTGACAATCTGGATGACCGCCAGGTCCAGGTCATAGTCGATGGCGCGGATTTCGGCCAGATAGCGCAATTCCGGCGTGTCGTCAGAGCGCACGGTGATGGCGACGCCCAGCGCATCGGGCCGGTAGTTGGGATCGGGGTCGGAAGCCACATGGGCATTGGTCAGAATCAGGCCGCTTGGTGTGAGGATGGTCCCCGATCCTGTCCACAACGGCTGATACTGCCTACCTTCATGCACCAGCGCGAAAATCTGCACCGTCGCGCGCAGCAAGTTCTGGCGGATTTGGCGGTCGTCGCCCGTGAACGTCGGCGTTTCGGGCGTCTCCTCCGTCACGGTTTCTGGCTCCTCCACCGCCAGGGGGGTCGCTTGGGCCGGTTTCACAACTGTCGGCGTCGCCGGCGGCAAGGTATTCGGAGCACCGCAGCTCAGGGCCACCAAAAATGTCACACCGAGGATAAGTAACCGTATACGTTGGCTTATGGCACCACCTCAATATCGCAAGCTCTCAATAAAAGTGCGGAAGTAGCGATAGTCGGCATCGAACGTCTCGCTGCCCGCCAGGTACGTCACGACAATGACGCGCCCTTCATCACGCAGTGCCACATCCACGCCGCGCACGACTTCCGGCAAACGGTCCACGTAGGGATGGTGATCCACCAGGACGTAGGTGAACGTCCGCTGTACCGCCGTCTCGCCGCGAACCACAACTTCAGCGGTGGATAGGGTTTTGTAGGCGTCCACCGTCGCCGCCCTTTCCAGCGTCAGCGCGTCCAACGCCAGGGTTGGATCCGCCTCGGCGGCGAGGGCACGACTGCGCAATTCCAGAACTGTGTTGAACGAGCCGCTCAGCGGATTGCGCGCGCTCAACAGCGGATCAGTCCCCGTCTGTCTCACCCAACCGGCAAAGACGCGCCCGGCGATGCCCGCATCGCCCCATGTGAAGTCCTCGGTACGATACAGAGTGGACCGGCGAAGCCATAATCCCATGAGCAGTGCCACCACCACCAGCGCGATGACGGCCCAATCGGCCCAACGATCACGACGTGAAGTTTTCGGTGAGACGGTCATTCCACACCTCCGCCGGCATCGACGCCGGATAGGGTGATTTTGTTGGCGCGGCGGATGAGATAGAAGAGCACGCCGAAAGTCGCCGCCGCCACCACGGTCGCCAGGAGCAAGCCGGGCCAGGGGTTGAAGCCGCCGCCGGCGAGGTCAAGGGCCGGGGTGGTCAGTTCGCCGCGCAGTGTGGTGAAGACACCGTTGAGGAGCGCCGCCAGCGCCACCCCGCCGGGCAGCCACCAGACCGGCTCGTCTTCGAATTTAGCGCGTCCCAAAAAGTAGCCCGTCAGCCCGGCGAAGCTCGCCTGCGCCAGCGCCGTCACCACGATGCGAATCACGCCGGCTTGCAAATGCACACCGCCGTCGGCGATGATGTCGTTGATGTTCAGCATGGTGGCATAGCCAAGCCCGCTCGCCGTGCCGTAGATCACACCGTCCACCCGCTCATCAAACTCCGGTAGGGGAAAAACGGAATAGCGCACCGCCGCGTACTTGAGAAATTCCTGCACAAAGCCGATGACCAGGATCGCGCCGAGAAGCCCACCGAGCGGACTACGCGGCAACCAGCGCTGCACCTCGAAGACTCTGTCCAGCAGAGGGATGCCGACCGCCTGCGCCAACAGTGCGCCGAGGATGAAAACGCTCAGAACGTACCCTTTCGGCTCCGGCTCCAGCCGGTCCTGCCGGTAGAAGAAGGCCAGCCAGATCAAAGCCGATATCAGCGCCAGCCCCACCCCCACGGCAACCAGCACCCCACCTGCAAGAGTAGGTTTGAAGAGGCCGACCAGGATTTCGACGAGCAGCACGAAGGCCAGTTGCCCGACGATCATCCCCAGACCTGCGCGCCAGACGCCAGGGCGATCCTGGATCACTTTGGCGTAATGGCGCTCGCAGTACGTCCGTCCGCCAAGTTGTTTGGCGTCGGCATCCACCGGTTGATGACACACACAACAGATATTTTTGTCCATGGGCGTTCCTCCAAGAATAGTCTAAAGTCCGAAATCTATAGTATGTTTGTTGTCAACCTTGAGTCTTGTGAACATAGCCACTTTTTCAACGGCCTACCCCCTATCCCCTTCCCCTTTCCTCCATAAGCAAGGGGAAGAGGAAAATTTTTGGGGAGGGGAAATCTCCTCACAGCAAATGGATGTTGTGCTCGCGGCAGGTGCGAATCATCGTTTCGGGCCACAGGCTCGATTGAATTTCGCCGATGTGAGCTTTGTGCAGGTACAGCATACACAGCCGCGACTGCCCGATCCCTCCGCCGATGGACTGCGGCAGTTCGCCGGCCAGCAGCCGCCGGTGGAAGAGCAACTCACGCCGGTCGAGCGCGTCGCGCAGCGTCAACTGCCGTAGCAACGCTTCCGCGTCCACCCGGATGCCCATCGATGACAATTCGTAGGCGGCATCGAAGAGCGGATAGTACACCAGAATGTCACCGTTCAGGCCCTGATAACCGTTCAGCGTCGGCGTGGACCAGTCGTCGTAGTCCGGCGCGCGTCCGTCATGCGGTTGTCCACTGCGCAGCGCCCCGCCAATGCCGATGAGGAACACCGCCCCATATTCACGGCAGGCCGCATCCTCGCGTTCCTTCGGCGACAAAGCAGGGTAGCGCGCTTCCAAATCTTCACTGTGGATGAAGGTGATCGTCTCCGGCAAAAAGGGTTCGATAACCGGATACAAATGGTGTACATAGCGCTCGGTGCGGCGGATCACGTCGTAAATGCGGCGGACGGTGGCCCGCAAGTAATCCAAATGACGTTCTTCAGGCCGCATCACCCGCTCCCAGTCCCATTGATCGACGTACAGGGAATGAAGGTTGTCCAAATCTTCGGCGGCGCGGATGGCGTTCATGTCGGTGTACAGTCCCTCATCGGGCGCAAAGCCCAAGTCGGCCAATTGCATCCGCTTCCATTTCGCCAGGGAATGGACGATTTCGGCGCGCACCCCGTTCATCGCCTTGATCGGGAAGGCCACCGGGCGCTCAACGCCGTTGAGGTCGTCGTTGATGCCGGTGCCGGCCAGCACAAAGAGCGGCGCCGTCACGCGCGTCAGGTTCAACTCGAAGGCCAGATTCGTCTGGAAAAAGGTTTTGATCTGGCGAATCGCGCTCTCGGTCTCACGCACATCCAACAAGCAACGATAATAATCAGGAATAATCAAACGTGTTACCATTATAATCCTCAGTCGGGTAGTTTTTAGTCCATAGTCCTCAGTCGGGTAGTCGGATTTGTAGGGGGCTGGGGACTGAATAGTTACCAAGCGTGAACTTTTTCGCGCCAACGTGCATGAAACGGTTAGAACGCACAAGATGGAGGTGTAAAATGGCACGCTGGGTTCGAGATTGGTTTATTCTATCGGCATTGGTGATCATGGGCGCAGGCATGCTGTTCATGCTCTGGGCGATTTGGCCGTTGTTACCCACTCGTCTGCCGACGGTGATTCTCCCCTCCCTTGATTTGGAAGGCATCATTGCCATCTTGATGCTGATCGTCATCATCGTCGGCTTTGGCAAACTGATGTGCAGTCAATAGGTCGAATCACGAATTGCGGATTGCAGACTGTTGCTTGCCGCGTGCGTCCTGCACCTTATCCAACGCGCCCACTGATGTAGTCTTCCGTCATCTTCTGCGCGGGACGGGTGAAGAGCTGCGCGGTGGGCGCTTCCTCGATCAATTCGCCGAGCCAGAACAACGCCGTGCGATCCGAAACGCGTGCCGCCTGCTGCATGTTGTGTGTGACAATGACAATGGTGTACTGTTCGCGCAACTCGCGCATCAAGTCCTCGACGCGCAACGTGGCAATCGGATCAAGGGCCGAGCACGGTTCGTCCATCAGAATCACCTCCGGCCTGACGGCCAGTGTGCGCGCGATGCACAAGCGCTGCTGCTGTCCCAGCGACAGACTCAACGCCGGCAGGGACATATTGCCCTTGATCTCGTCCCACAAGTCCACTTCCTGCAATAACTGCTTCGCCGCATCGCCAAGCGCCGACCCCTTTTCCAGTCCCAGCGAACGCGGGCCCATCACGATGTTGTTGTAGATCGATTGCGGGAAGGGATTGGGTTTCTGAAACACCAGCCCTACCCGGCGGCGCAGTTCGACGATGTCGACGGCCGGCGCGTAGATGTCCTCATGGTCCAGCAGAATCTCGCCCACAACGCGGGTATGCGGGATTTCATCGTTCATACGATTCAAACAACGCAAAAACGTCGACTTGCCGCACCCCGACGGTCCAATGAAGGCCATGATCTCCGCGGGCATAATATCCAACGTGATATCCATCAGCGCTTGCTTGGTGCCATAGTAAAAATCCAGGTGATGTACCTGGATTTTTGGCGCTACCGGCGTCTCCTTCATCATCCCCCTTCCCTCATCGGCAGATACCTGCAAGTATAGGCAGTGTTGCCGGGGAGTCAATTCAGCGGTTGTTTTTTCACTGCAAGACGTTATAATCTTTGTTTGTGCGACCAAAAACGACCTCTCTAACGCTGAAACTGATAGCGCTCCTGCTGGCGGTGCTGGCACTCGGCGGATGCCGCCGGCAAAGTGCCCCGACGGCAGAAGAAGGCGCGGCGGCGATCATCCAGAACAAAGGCTCCGATACGATGGTGAATCTGGCGCTGGCCTGGGCCGAACAATACCAGCTCTTCGAACCCCACGTGCGCGTCGCCGTCACCGGCGGGGGAACGGGAACCGGCATCGCCGCATTGATCAACGGTACGGTGGACATCGCCAACGCTTCACGGCGGATCAAAGCCGAGGAACTAGAGGAAGCCCAGGGCAACGGCATCGAACCGGTCGAGTTTGTTGTAGCCCGTGACGCCATCGCCGTCATCGTCCACCCCAGCAATCCCGTGGACGAACTGACGCTCCAGCAGATTTCCGACATCTACAGCGGCAAAATCACGAACTGGCAGGCTGTCGGCGGGGAAGACCGTCCCATTGTGCTGCTCTCGCGCGAGACGAATTCCGGCACCCACGTCTACTTCCTCGAAGAAGTCCTCCGCCTGGGGCAAAGCGACAACAAGACCCTCTTCTCGCCGGACACACTGCTGCTCCCCTCATCGGAAGGCATCGGCGTGGAAGTGCGCCAGAATCCCAACGCCATCGGTTACGATGGCCTGGGTTACGTCACAGCGGATATGAAGACCCTCGCCGTAAGTCGCGGGGCGGGTCAGCCTTACTATCCCCCTACGGCAAAGACGGTCAACGCCGGCGAATATCCCATCGCCCGCGACCTCTACATGTACACTGCCGGCGAACCTCAGGGACAGATCAAAGCGTACCTGGAATGGATCCTCGGCCCGGCAGCACAACAAACGGTGCTGGAGCTAGGCTTCGTGCCGATCAGCGACACGGGAGCAACGCCATGACCGACAAACTTGAGGACAAACAAAAGCCGTCCATCTCGTGGCTAGAATTCTTCATCGAACGCGCCATCCAGGCATCGGGCATTTCGGCGATTGTCCTGGTGGTGCTCATTTTCCTGTTCTTGATCCAAGAAGGCATACCGGCCTTCTTCGAGGTTCCGCTGTCGAGCCTGTTCGCGGCGCGCTGGTATCCCATCGAGGATTACTTCGGCCTGCTGCCGCTGATTATGGGATCGTTGATCGTCACCCTCGGTGCGGCGATTGTCTCCCTGCCGTTGGGATTGGCGACGGCCATTTTCATCGCGGAAATCGCGCCTGCCTGGGTGCGCGACATCCTCAAGCCTTTCGTCGAAGTGCTGGCCGGCATTCCTTCGGTGGTGATCGGCTTCATCGGCATGCTGGTCTTCGCCCCCATGATGCGCGTCGCGTTGAACATCCCCACTGGCCTGACCGCCTTCACCGGCATATTGCTGCTGGCGTGGATGGCACTGCCCACCATCGTCAGCGTGGCAGAAGACGTGCTCGATGCTGTGCCCGTCACCTACCGCGACGCGGGCCTGGCGTTGGGAATGACGCGCTGGCAGGTCATCTGGCGGATCGTGTTACCCGACGGACGCTCGGGTGTGCTGATGGCGTTGATGCTCGGCGTGGGGCGCACTATCGGCGAGACGATGACCGTGATGATGGTCACCGGCAACGCGGCGCGGATTCCGACCGGCATAGGCGATCTCTTCATGCCGGTGCGCACGATGACGGCCACCATTGCCGCCGAAATGGGCGAAGTAGCCCAGGGCAGTGCGCACTATCACGTCCTCTTTGCCGTAGGGTTGACGCTGTTCGTCATCACCTTCATTGTCAACATAGCCGCGGCTTCGGTGGTTTTCCGCCAGGTCAAGCGCGCCGAGAGGATGTTATCATGACCACCCCCCCCACACGTCAGCGTAAAATAACCCTCTCACGACAAAACTCGCAGCACATCGCCTTTGCACTCATCACCCTGGCGGCGCTGGCCGTCATCATCCCCATTTTCTTCATCGTCGGCTATATCGTTTACGAGGGTGCGAGCGCGATCAGTTGGGAATTTCTCACCGAGTTCCCGTATAACGGAATGAAGTCCGGCGGTCTGCTGCCGGCGATTGTCGGGACGCTCTGGTTGACGCTGGGCACGGCGATCATCGCTGTCCCCATTGGCATCGGCGCGGCCATCTATCTCTCCGAATACGCGAAAGATAACGCGCTCACCCGCGCCATTCGCATCGCCATCATCAACCTGGCCGGCATCCCCTCGGTGGTATTCGGGCTTTTTGGCATGGGGCTGTTTGTCATCTTCCTCAATTTTGGGACGTCGATCCTGGCGGGATCGCTCACCTTGGGCATTATGACGCTGCCGGTGATCATCAGCACAGCGGAAGAGGCACTGCGCGCCGTTCCCCAGTCGTTCCGGCTGGTGAGCGTGAGCCTGGGCGGCACGCGCTGGCAGACGATCCGGCGTGTGGTGCTCCCGCAGGCTCTGCCGGGCATCATCACCGGCGTGATCCTGGGATTGGAGCGCGCCGCCGGCGAGACCGCGCCCATCCTCTTCACCGTGGCGGCGTTCTTCCTGCCGCGCCTGCCCACGTCCATCTTCGATCAGACGATGGCCCTGCCCTATCACCTCTTCGTCATCAGCACCCAGGTGCCGGGGATGCCAATTCATATCCAGTACGGTACGGCGTTGGTCCTGCTCGTCTTCGTGCTGTCGATGAACCTCCTGGCGACGCTCATCCGCCGTCATTACCGGCAGCAGAGGTTCTGGTGATGGCTTCCAACGTCAAAATTCACATCGAAAACTTCGGCCTGCGCTACTCCGACGGCACAGAGAGCTTGCACGGCATCACGCTCGACATTTACGCCCACCAGGTCAACGTTCTCTTCGGTCCCGCCGGCGGCGGCAAGAGCACCCTACTGCGGGCGATAAACCGCCTCAACGACCTGACGGACGTGGTCGAACAGACCGGCCATATTCTCCTGGACGGGGAGGATGTTACGCGTCCCGCCTGCGACGTTGTGCGCTTGCGACGGCGGGTGGGCATCGTCTTCGCGCGGCCCGTTGTCCTGCCGATGAGCATCTATCGCAACATCACCTACGGGTTGGAACTGGCCGGCGTGCGCGACCGGGTAACGCTCGACGCCGCCGTGGCCCGCTCATTGCAGCAGTCGGCGCTGTGGGACGAAGTCCACGACCGCCTGGGCGATCCCGCGCACGCGCTTTCCGGCGGGCAGCAGCAACGATTGTGCCTGGCGCGCGTGCTCGCGTTGCAGCCGGAGGTCATCTTGCTGGACGAACCCACCTCCGGCCTCGACCCCATCTCCACTGCGAAGATCGAGGCCACGCTGCAAGAGCTGAAATCCAGCTACACTTTCGTCATCGTCCCGCACAGCGTCCAACAGGCCGCGCGTGTAGCGGATTGGGCCGCCTTCTTCCTGCAAGGCGAACTGATCGAGCACGGCGTAGGACGCGACATGTTCCTCAAGCCCAGGAATTCCAAGACGGAAGAATACATCACCGGGCGGTTTGGATAAGTAAGGGAGGTATCATGGCCCTATTCGGCGGCATCGAAGCAGGCGGCACGAAGTTCGTCTGCGCGGTGGGCAGCGGCCCCGACGACATTGTGGACGAAATTCGGTTTCCGACGACGACGCCGGAAGAGACCATCGGCAAAGCCATCGACTTCTTTCGCGGTGTGATGGCGAAGGGCACGACGCTGCGCGCGGTGGGCATCGCCGCGTTCGGCCCGGTGGATCCGAATCCGCGCTCACCCACCTGGGGCTACATCACCTCGACGCCCAAAGCGGGCTGGGGCAATACCGACTTCGCCGGACGGGTGCGCGCGGCGCTCGGCGTGCCGGTCGGCTTCGACACGGACGTCAACGGGGCAGCGCTGGGCGAGGGGACGTGGGGTGCAGCGCAAGGGCTGGAGACGTTCATCTACCTCACCGTCGGCACGGGCATCGGCGGCGGCGCGATGGTGGAAGGGCGCTTGCTGCACGGTCTGATGCACACGGAGATGGGCCACATCCGCCTGCCACACGATTTCGACGCCGACCCGTTCCCTGGCAACTGCCCCTATCACGACGACTGTCTCGAAGGACTGGCGACAGGCCCGGCGCTGGAAGCCCGCTGGGGCCAGCGCGCCGAAACGCTGCCACCCGACCATCCCGCGTGGGTGCTGGAAGCGCATTATATCGGGCTGGCGTGCGCCAACTTCGTCGTCACGCTCTGCCCGCAGCGCATCATCCTCGGCGGCGGCGTGATGCAGCAGGCGCACCTCTTCCCGCTGGTGCGGCGCGAGGTGCAGACCTTGCTCAACGGCTACGTCCGCGTGCCCGAAATCCTGCACGACATCGACGCCTACATCGTCCCGCCGGGCCTGGGCAACCGCGCCGGCGTCCTCGGTGCTATCGCGTTGGCCATGCGGGCCATCGCATAGGTTTTTGACCGCGAATCGCGCTCATCTACGCGAATCTCTGAAAAAATTCGAGCTGTGCCATTGATTTCACATTCTGCCAGCAGATTAAACAAATTGAGCAGATTCTGAGATTAATCTGCTGAATCTGCTCAATTGGCTGACAAAAAAGTGTTGTTCACTCCATCACATCGGCTGGTAGTGGTGCGTCTTATCGGCGTCTTCCTTGAGCGCCCGCTGTTCCGCTTCCAGCCGACGGCTCGCGCGCTGCAACTGCCAGATGATGAACCGCACTCGCTGTGTCATCGCCGTGCCGATATTCCAGAGCAAGCGTGTCCCCAGCACTGCGTCATCCTCGCACAAGGCCAGCAGCCGGTCGCGGTCGAAGGCCAGCACCGTCGCGCCCGACTTTCCGGCGATCAGATCGGCGCTGCGACCACCCTGGTCGAACATGGCGTACTCGCCGGTCATCGCGCCGGGACGCAGATGGGTCACAAGCTGCTTGTGATCCGGTGAGCCTACCCCCGGCCCATCGGGATCGCTCCACACCTCGACCGTCCCGTTGTAGACAACGTATAGCTCACTGCCCGGCTCACTCATGCCCGCAATCGTCTCGCCCGGTGCATAAGAGCGCAAAACGGCTTGCGCCGCCAGGCGGATACGCTGCGCCAGATTCAAATGATTCGCCACGTCAGAATGGGCCAGGAATTGGGCGATGTCGCGGATTTGCACCAGCGCCTTATCATCCACCGGCGCGTTGATCTTGTCACTGGAAAGCGGCAAGCCGAGGTAGGCAGCAACAAGACGGCGCGTCGCCTGCGGAGCCTCAAATTGCGGCCAGTGCCCCGCCTTCGGTAAAATGCGCAGATCGGCGGCGGGCCATTCGTCGGCGATGACGCCCGCATCGCGCAGTGGTACGGTGTTGTCCTCCGCCCCCCAAATCACCAGCGCGGGCGATTCTACTTTGGAAAGTTGCCCACTCAAGTTGTTATCGCGCATCGCAAAGTAGCACTCAGCGCGGACCTTGCCCTGTCCAGGACGACGCGCATCCTCGCGCAAGCGCCGGTAATCGTCCGCCGTGATACCGGTGCGTTCGGCAAAAGAGGCCGGGCGCATGATGCGGTCGCTCAGGCCGACGATACCGCGCTCCACAAAGGAAACGATCAAACTGCCCAGGCCAAAGCGTTCCAGCAGCGTGATCGGCGAGACGACAGCGTTGATATAACGCGACAACTTACCCGTGATCGTCGGGCCGAGCAGCACCATGCGTTCCACCAACACAGGATGACGCAGCGCCATCGTCACGCTCGTCATCCCCCCCATCGAATGACCAACCAAAACAGCCGGTCCGTCGCTGACTTGCGCGATCAACTCCGCCAAAAGATCTGCGTACTGCGGGATTGTCGTACGCTCCGGCAGGCGCGGCGACTGCCCGTACCCCGGCAAATCCACCGCCAGGACGCGAAAACGCTGAGCCAGCAGCCCAATCAACGGGGACATTGCGTACCACGAACTGGACCAGCCATGGATCAATAGCGCCACCTGCCGGCCGGGGGCCCCCTCTTCGATCACATGAATGTCCTGTCCGTTGATGTTGTAGATGGGCACAGCTTCCCCCGCATGTTCCTACTCAACGCACTCTGAAATTTTCTCTGCTGTCAGATGAAATCTGTAGGTCTCAATCTGACGCTTTGAGCACCACCGGATGCCCGTGCACTTTCCAGTGCTTCATTTTATGCAACACCTGGGTAGCGTGCCGCTCGGCGACATCGACAAATGTTTGTTGCGGTTGAATGTCAATCGCGCCAATGGCGCGGCCGGGGATGCCGGTCTCGCCGGCAATCGCGCCGACGATGTCACGCGGGCGAATGCCCTGCGCTTCGCCAATGTTGAGCCAGAGCCGCACCATCCCTGGTTCACGCTCGCCCCGGCGTCGATGCATGGGCCGGGGAGGGCGCTCAGGCCTCTCTATGAACTTCGCGTGATGCTGTGGGCGCTCATGGATTTCCTGAATCTCCTCGATCGGGCGTTGCTGTTCTTGTGCGCGCGCCAGGCGGATCGCTGCTGCCGCAATGTCTTCCGCCATGTGGCCGGCGGCAAGCATCCTGGCGACCAAAGCACGCTCGCCGGATAGGTCGCCTTCCAGTTGTCCATCCATCTGCTGCAAGAACTGGGCGTCGCGGCGCGCCAGGATGTCGGCGGCGGTGGGAAGTGGCGCACGGCTGATCGGCTGCATCGTATACGCCTCAATCTCCTGCAGGCGACGTTTCTCGCGGGGTGTGACCAGCATGATGGCAATGCCGCTCTTGCCAGCTCGACCAGTGCGACCGATGCGGTGGACATAAATCTCCGGGTCGAAGGGCAGGTCATAGTTGATGACGTGCGACACTCCCTCGATATCCAGCCCACGCGCCGCCACGTCCGTCGCCACCAGCACCGTGATTTGCCCACGGCGGAAGCGGTTCATCACCGTCTCCCGCGCCGGCTGACTGAGATCGCCATGCAGAGCTTCGGCCTGAATGCCGCGGGCAAAAAGCGCCTCCGCCAGCTCCGCCGCACGGACTTTGGTGCGGGTGAAGATCAACACGCTGGTCATGGCCTCCATCTCCAAAAGGCGGGTCAGCGCCGCCAGCTTGTCTTCCTCGTTGACCACGTAATAACGCTGCTCCGTCTCGGCAACGGTCAGGCGCTGGGGATTGATAGTGATCGCCTCCGGCGCGGACATGTAACGGTCGGCCAACTGCCGGATCGGCTCCGGCAAGGTGGCGGAGAAGAGCGCCGTCTGCCGTGTCGATGGTGTCTCACTCAAGATGGCTTCGATATCTTCGATGAAACCCATGCTCAACATCTCATCGGCCTCGTCGAGGACGAGATAGCGCACGCCGCTCAAATCGAGCACGCCTTTGTGAATCAAATCCAGCATCCGTCCCGGCGTGCCGATGACAATATCAACACCGCGCTGCAACCGGCTGATCTGATGGGTGTACGATTGTCCCCCATAGACGGCCAACACCCGCACGCCGCGATGACGGCCATATTCATAGATAGCCTGCGCCACCTGCATCGCCAGTTCACGGGTCGGAGCCACGACCAATCCTTGCACATGGGCTCGTTCGCCGTCAATGTCCAGCCCGTGCAGCATCGGCAAGGCGAAGGCGGCCGTCTTGCCGGTTCCGGTCTGCGCCTGACCGAGCACATCGCGCCCGCTCATCAAAGCCGGAATCGCCCGTTCTTGAATGGGCGTCGGGCTTTCGTATCCCAACTCATCCACTGCCTGCATCAACGCCGGATGCAGGGCAAACATCTCAAACTCTGTTGTCATAAAACTCCCTCAGAAATAGTCCAATAGTCCTTAGTCTAGTAGTCATAGAGTCAATCTTCCTTGCAGAAAAAGAGGGCCTGCCGGTACCGGCAAGGCCCTGCTAGACCGTGCACATATAAAAAAAGCGCTCTATGGCACTGACCAAAATTGTACCACAGAAGACCGAATTCACAACATAGGATTGGTCATGACGCTTTCAGGCGTCCCTTGCGGCTGAAGTTGCCACTACAAACGGAAATTTGCGCCAGCCCTATTTTTGGAATAAATTAAGCCGATTGAGCAGATTTTCTGTTTATCAGTAACAAAAATCTGCTTCATCTGCTAAATCTGCTGACAGAAACAGACTACCGCAGCGGCACTTTCCCCGCCGCCTGCCGTTCCTTGATGACGGTCGCCGCGATGCCTTCCGGCACGACAGCATAACGCTTGAATTCAAGGGTGAACGTCCCACGCCCCTGCGTCATACTGCGCAGAGCCGTGGCGTAGCCCCGCGCTTCGGCCAGCGGGACCTCGCCGTCCACGTTGCGCAGCAGTCCGCGCACACGCACTGCATGGACGACGCCGCGTCGCCGCCCGATGTCGGCCACGATGGCGCCCACATACTCCTCCGCGACGTTGATGTCAATGTGCATGATCGGCTCGAGCAAGGCCGGGGCAGCGGCATGCACCACCTGGCGCGCCGCTATCCCCCCGACGACCTCGAAGTCTATCGCTGCCGAATCGACCTCGTGATAACGCCCGTCCAACAACGTCACCTTGACGCCGACGACGGGGTATCCGGCAATCACGCCCTGTTGCAAGGCGCGGCGCACGCCCAGTTCCGTCGGACGCCAGAAATCGCGCGGCAGTTCGGCAGGCGGCGCAGCATGGACAAATCCTATCCCCTGCTCATCGGCTTCCTCGCCCTCGGCCAACGGCTCGATGCCGAGGACAATTTCAGCATAGTGCCCGTGTCCACCGGATTGTTTTTTGTATGTCGTCGTGACTTCGGTACGCTTCTGCACCGTCTCACGATAGGAGACCTGCGGCGCACTGACCTGAGGGACAATGCCGAATTCCGTGCGCAGCCGATCCACGGAGACGTCCAGGTGCAATTCGCCCATTCCGGCCAAGGTCAGCTCGCCCGTCTCGGCGTCGAAGTTCTGGATCAACGTCGGGTCTTCGTCGCACAAATGGGTCACTGCCTGGTGCAGTTTCTCGCGCTCTTTGCTGGACGGCGGCGTCAACGCCACGGCAATGACCGGCGTGGGGAAATGAATCCCTTCCAGCACAATGGGATGCGCCGGATCACACAGCGTGTCGCCGGTGACAGCCGATTTGATCCCCACCAGCGCCACCACGTCGCCGGCAGCCATGCTTTCCACCTGCTCACGGTGATTGGCGTGCATCCGGTAGATGCGTCCCACGCGCTCGGATTGCCCGATACGCGGATTGTAGATCAACTCTCCGGCGTTCATCTGCCCGGAGAAGACGCGCACCCAGGTCAGATGCCCGACATGCGGGTCGGTGACGATTTTGAATGCCGAAGCGCAAAAGGGAACGTCAAAAGCATCCTGCCGCTCGATGATTTCGTCGTCGTGGGCAGGATCATGGCCCAGCACCGGCGGCATGTCCACTGGCGCAGGCAGATAATCCACAATGGCATCGAGCAACGGCTGTACGGCGATGCGGTTGCGCGAAGCGCCACACAGCACCGGCACGATTTGCCCCGCTATGACAGCCTTGCGCAAGGCCGTGCGCAGCGTCTCCATGTCGACAGGCAGGCCCTCCAGACGTTGCTCCAGCAAGACGTCATCAGTTTCACAGATGGCATCGAACAACGCCTCGCGCGCTTTATCAACCGACGCGACCATATCCGCCGGTACAGGCACGGGGTCAGGATCGTCGTTCCCGTCACGCCAGACCAGCGCCTGCTCGCTGAACAAATCGACCACGCCGACGAAGTCGCTCTCAATGCCGATGGGCAATTCCACAGGCACGGCGTTGGGCGTCAGTCGCTCGCGGATTTCATCCAGCACGCGGTAAAAATCTGCACCCACGCGATCCAGTTTGTTGACGAAGATCAAACGCGCCAGTTTCTCACGGTTGGCATGTAGCCACACCGCCTCGGTCTGCGGCTCCACCCCGCCGACGCCGCACACGATCATCACCGCCCCATCGATGACGCGAATCGAGCGCACCACCTCGGCGGTGAAGTCGATATGCCCCGGCGTGTCAATCAGGTTGATGCGGTGTCCGTGCCAATGGCAGGCGGTCGCGGCGGACATGATGGTGATGCCACGCTCGCGCTCCTGCTGCAAAAAGTCCATCTGCGTGTCGCCGTCGTCGATACTGCCGGCGCGGTGAATCCGCCCTGTATAGTACAAAATTGACTCGGACGTCGTCGTCTTTCCCGCATCCACATGGGCAAAAATGCCGATGATGCGGACATTTTTTAGCGGTGCTTCCCTCTTTTTTTCCATGCTCTTCCTTGACCCTCTCCCGGCAACAATCAGCGGCCAGCTTATGCTAACGCTGACCGCTGCGTTCCTTCATCCCCTGGCGATATTCCCGCCAGCATGAAAACGTCTCGTGATGAACACGAGGCCCTGTACGCATACAAAACGCTACTGTTCAGATTCAGTAGCTCTCATTGTGCCCGGTTTGGATCGTCAGATCCAGACCGAAACGGGGATCTGACGATCCCCGCGGAGCAATTTGTGATCTACTGAGATTTACAATGAGCCAATTATAACACACGAGCGATGCCCGTCAAGTTTCACCCACGTCGTCACGACCGTATGCAAGCGGTAACGACTTGAGCTGTTGGTGGGGAAAGCAACTGCTACTCACGCCACTAGGCCGAAGGCAAGCAGCCATCTATACTGCCATGGCACGGAAATCCAGGCCGTTTCTGAGTCGGTGGTTGAACAGTTGCAATGAAGGATGGTAATCGTGGAAAGTATCTCAAGGGTGATGGCGCAGCCCGTCTAGCAAAATATGGATACTGTCACCAGAGACCCGCGCCCAATCCGTGCCCTCCGGATCAAGCAACCCTTGCAGGATCAATCCCGTTCCCAGGGAGACAATGGCCTGGGCCGCGGCGTGGGTGTCGATGGTGGACCTGACCGAGCCTTCAGCAATTCCAGCGGCAATCATCGCCTCAAAGAGGGTGTGATAATGACGATAGTGCCCCACGGTGACTGCCCAGGCCTCAGGATCGCGGGCCGCCTGCATCCAAAACGCGAGGAAAATCGGCAGTCGCCCCCTGCCGACCTGGAATACCTGCTGCACCATTCCAGAGATCGTGACCAGCGCCGCCAGTACGTCCGGCGCATTCTGCCGCGCCAGGGCGATCTGGGTATCCAAGCCCTCCAACCAACGACTGAGCAATTCGAGGAATATCGCCTGCTTGGTGGAAAAGTGATGGTAGAAAGCGCCCTTGCTCACCCCCGCGCGGTGACAAATTTCCGCGACGCTGGCGCCATCATAACCCGACTCCGAAAAACATGCTTCTGCCGCCTCGAGAAGCTGCGCGCGGGTTTCCTCGCTACGTTGTTGTGTACGCATAAGTCCTGCCTTTCACCCCAATGCCTTTCAATAAGCACTCTGACGTTAGCATGAATCTTCAAGATTGTCAATGTAATTTGGATTTTTTTGACTTCATAGCCATATACGCTTATACTTAGAATGTACGTAACTATTCAGCCACCCTGGTCTATTTACAAAGTATTTTATACGAGGAGAGTAACCATGACATTTCGTATGCGTTGGCCTACAGAATACGGGACGATTACTCAGCAGTTCGGTGCAAATCCGCAGATCTACAGCAAATTCGGTCTGCCCGGTCACGAAGGCATCGATTTCATGGCGCCACAAGGCAGTGAAATCTACGCTGTCGCCGACGGATTCGTGAGCGATGTGCGACTCGACGGCAGTGTCGACCCCATCGGCAAGCCGTATGGCAACCAGGTCCGCATCCAACACGATGACGGATTCGAGTCCATCTACGCGCACCTGGCGCAGGCGGTCGTCACACGGGGGCAATTTGTGAAGGCGAAGCAACTCATCGGCCTGGCCGACAATACCGGCAACTCGGATGGCTCCCATCTCCATCTGAGCCTGAAAAAGCAGGGCGCAACTGCCGCCGGTCAAACCAACTACCCGCATGATCTCATCAACCCCACGCCGTACCTGGAGCCGTTCTCCGGCGGCGGGGGAACGTCACCACAGCCGCCGGCCACGACCACGATCAACGTTCAAGTCAACAGCCCCGACGTCGGTTTTCTCAACGTGCGGCAAGCGCCCTACGTCGGCGCTCCGGTGATCGACATGGCCCCACACAACGCTATCCTCGGCGCACTCGAAGAAGCCGCGGTGGCCCGCAGCAAGGTGGGGAAGATGGATCAGTGGCTCTGGGTGCGCTTGTCCAACGGCAAGGTCGGCTATGTGGCGGCCTGGTATCTCCAATTCCCGCCGCCTCCGCCGCCGGCAGAACCGGCGACAGTCGTGTTCGTCGTCGTCGATAGTCCCGACGAGCCACTCAAGCTGCGCCAGGGGCCGGGCGTGGGGTACGCACAGATAGCTTTGATGCCCCATGGCACCGTGCTCAAGACGCTTGAAAAAGAAGCCGTCGTCAAGCAAAAAGTGGGCCAGATGAATCAGTGGCTCAACGTCCAGACACCCGCCGGGTTAACCGGCTATACCGCCGCGTGGTATGTGAAGTTGCAGGAAGGCGGCAGCCAGCCCATCATTCCCAAACCGGAAGAGGGAACCCCAACCGGCTATGTCGTCGTCGAAAGCCCGGAGCTCGGGCTGAAAGTCCGCGAAGGACCGAGCGTGGCAACCAGGCAGGTCTGGTGGGTGCCGCACAAGACGGTTCTGGAGTCGCTGGAAGATGCGGCGACGACGGGCAGCAAAGTCGGCCAGATGGACCAGTGGATCAAAGTCCGCACGCCGGCGCGCTACGAAGGATACGTCGCCGCATGGTACGTCCGCTATCCCACCCAGGAAGATGAGCGCCAGGCCGCTGGTGCGGTCAACGTGCCGACCGGCGTCTCACCCTACATCTTCGGCATCCACGCGGTCGACATCACGGATGATCCCCACACGAAGGGCGCCATTCGCAGCCTGTATCAGGGTCAGGGTAAGAAGGGGTGGATTCTCTTCACGCAGCTCTGCGGCAAAACCGCGACCGCTATCCAGCCCAACGACGACATCCGCGCCTTTTTCTGGGAATGGGCCAGCCAGGGTTACGGGGTCATCGTCCGCCTCAACTACGGCTATGAACCCGGCGGAACACTGCCGGAAGCGAAATACTACGACGCCTTCGCCGCGGCCGCCGCCCGCTGGGTGGAGCTGTTCCTCAAACGCACCGACGTGCCCGCCGACGACTATACCTGGACCATCCAGATCGGCAACGAACAGAACAATCCGCGCGAGCATCCGGGCGGCTTCGACCATCCCACCGAACACATCACGCCGGAGCGCTATGCCGAGGCTTTCAACAAAACCTATGCCAGGATCAAGGCTGTCTTGCCCAACGCTATCGTCTGCCCCGGTGCGCTAGACCCTTACAACTACATGCCGTGGAAGGCGCAGAACAACGCTCAATGGCGTCCGCTGGACTACTACGACACGATGCTGGCGAACATCCAGGCACTCGACGGCATCATCCTGCACGCCTACACGCACGGGCCGAACCTTAGCGCCGTCACCAGCCTCAAGCGGTTCGGGGAAGGGACGGGCCCGCTATGGGATCACTACTACGATTTCCAGATTTACCGGCTGTTTATGGAGCGCATCCCGGCGCAGTGGCGCGATGTGCCGGCCTACATCACGGAGATGAACCACATTCACCGTCCCGCCGGCGAGCAAGACCAGGGCTGGGTCAGCCAGAACACCGGATGGGTGCGCGAGGTCTACAAGGAAATCGACCGCTGGAATAAGACGCCTTACGCACAACAAATCCGCTGCGGTTTGCTCTATCGCTGGACAGGCGATCAATGGGCCATTGACAATAAGCCGGGCGTGCTGGATGATTTCAAGATGGCGTTAGCCAACGACTATCGCTGGCGGACGGCTGAAGCCGGAGCCTTCGCTTTTGCCGCCGGCGCCGGCAAAGCGGTCAAACCGCAGCGCGCCCAACCCTTGGAAGAGCGCGTGCTGGTTCGTCCCGACGATCTCACCCGTATTTGGGGCATCGGTGAAAAAAGCGAAAAAGTTCTCCATGCTGCCGGCATCCTGATCTTCGAGCAACTGGCACGTTTGACGCCGGAGAAGCTCAGAGCGTTGGTAGGGGAAAGCGGTCTGCAAGCGCGCCATCTCTCCACGTGGCCTGAACAGGCGCGCATGATCGTCAAAGGGCAGACAGCGGCCTTGCATGACCTTCAGACGAAGTTAGGCAAGAAGACTCCACTGTAAACATCGCCACACACCACACACACCAGGCCCCCTGCGCAAAAGCACGCGCAGGGGGCGCATTTTTAGGCGGGGGCCAAAGCCAGATGAGGTGCTGATTTTACCGCCGGGTTCGCCGCAGGCACGGTTATCTACCCTGTCGCGGTATGCACAGGCGGTTGGGGCTAATCTGCATATTCGTCTGGCTCAAAGTTAGGCTATACTCCGACTCAGCCGCCCACTGATGAATGCCGTTGTCAAGGGGGAGAACCTTAAAATGCTCCAATTCGTGGGTGCTGGCATGGTCGCCCGCGCTGCACTGAAAGACGAGAAGAGCGCCTGGTAGCCAGAGCGCCCCTC